>Ga0315899_10005335_pt1 | contig 13876 bp, 14 predicted proteins | sample LakEriMetagenome_2_FD_203518 | JGI IMG/M metagenome (GOLD analysis project Ga0315899, IMG submission 203518) | Freshwater fungal communities from buoy surface, Lake Erie, Ohio, United States - Buoy 4 MA112 | ecosystem: Environmental > Aquatic > Freshwater > Lake | place: USA: Lake Erie, Ohio...
CGGGAATAGCGAAACATCGCCGCGGGCGGGTCCGTGCCACCAAAGGGCGCGTCATCGCGCACATAGGTCCAAAAACGCCCGACATCGGTTTTGCCCGCAGCAAGCACCGGCACGGTGGTGTCATCACCATGCAGCCGCTCGGCTGCCAACGCATGCGCATCGATCAGGAACATGAGCGGCGTGATCGTCGCGGTGCTGGCGCCCACCCAATCCCCGATTGTTGAGGTACTGAGGTAGATGCCCTCACGCGCGAAGGTCTCGCTCAGCCGATTGAGCGGCAGGTGCTGGCCAAATTTCGCCTCCAGAATAGTGGCGAGGAGATGCGGCCCCGCCCTGCCGCGCATGATCGGGTGAAAGGGCGCGGGCGGCTGGGTGATGGCCTCGCAACTGCGGCAGGCGAATTTCTCCCGCACGGTCTGGATGACTTTCCATTGCCGAGGGATGACCTCCAGCGTTTCGGTCACATCCTCGCCGAGTTTCACGAGGGTGCCGCTGCAGCAGGGGCAGGCGCTTGGTGATGGCAGGACGATTCTCTCGCGCGGGAGATGATCGGGCAGTGGGGTGCGCTTGGGATGGTTTGGTGCCTTGTCCTGCTTGGTGTCTGGCGCTGACTGCGTGCTGGCCAGGCGATTGATTTCCGCTTTGGTCTTGGCTTCGGATTGTGCGGTGGTGAGTTCGTCGATCTGCAATTCCAACTGATCAACCAGCTTGCGGCTGCGTTCGGAACTTGCGCCGTAGCGGTCGTGTTGCAGCCGCGCGATGAGTTTCTTGAGATGGGCGATGGTATTTTCCGCGCTCGCCAATGCTGCCTGTTCAGCAACGCGCCCCGCGCGTTCTGCGATGAGGGCCGATCTCTCCGCCGCAAGCGCTTCCTGGCTTGCAATATAAGCTGCGCGCAGTGCCTCAATATTTTCGGGGATATGTGCCGCGGGCGATGTCAGGCCCAGAATCGAATCACATCACACCCGATCTGCAAAGAGGAAATGCGCGGCATCAGCAAATAAATTCATTCATCCCGCGCTTGCAGGGCGCCAGGTGTGCTGCGGATCTCTCCAGTCTATGCCTTCAAGCATATAGCCAAGCTGCGCGCCCATAATCGAGACCGATCCCGCCATCACGGAGGGCCAGACGAAACGACCACGCTCCAGCCGTTTGGCATAAAGCGACATGCCGAGCCCATCATGCCAGAGGATCTTGATCAAATCACCGCGGCGACCACGAAAGACAAAGAGGTCTCCCGCATGAGGATCACGGCCCAGTGATTGTTGTACCTGGGCCGCAAGGCCATTCATGCCGCGCCGCATATCCGTATGACCCGACGCCAGCCAAACACGCATGCCAGGCGGAACTGCCAGCATCAGCGCAGCGCCCCGATGATGCAGGATAGCGCAGGCAGGCTGAGTGCCGCGCCGATTTCCAGCCGCGTGCCATTCGCAAGCGTGATGGTGATCGCACGCTGATCAAGCGGCGGCGGAGCATCGGCTTGCAAGGACGCGGCCGATGGTACGCTGGACGCCGCAATCTGCGCATCCATAGCGCTTACCGCGTCAACGACTACCGGCAGAAAACTGGGTGGATCAGACATTGTTAGCCTACCAGCGCGCGCTTGCTTGCGCCAAGTCCAGAAACTGCAACTGGCCGCGTAAATTCTACGCCAAAACCCCACTAAAAAGGGGGGGATTACCGCTCAACCCCAGAAATCATCTCAAGCCCCATCATCGTCCCCGTACTTATGTGCGACCTTAAGATCGTCCATAAGAACAGATGACAGAGGCTTCACCTGAAAAGGAAGGTGGGGCTCCCCGGATGGATACCAATCAGGCCGCCCTTGGCGAATAGGTCCTGTGGTTCTCGCCCAGCCAGAAGCTGATCCAGTAACGCTTTGTCGATTGCCATATCGATGGATCCTTCCATTCCATCTATATGACCCCGCGCACAAAATTACTGATAGGGCCCGTCACATCGACGAGATACAGGCCGTGCTCGATGACTACCTTGAGGGCTACAACACCAAGCGGCCCCATCAGGGGCGCGGCATGAATGGGTGCTCGCCCATCCGCGCATTCACCGAAGGCATGCCAAAAGCCAGCAACACGGAGGTGACGAGCCAGACAAAAACTGCCAAACTCTAAGCCGCCTGAGACCTGCTTCAAATGCGTTCATTGTTAGGGAAATATCATAGGTGTACAGATAAAGTCTCTTCGATAGCTTCTCTCAGCAGGGAGAAATCGAAATCTGGAGCCTCAAGGTTATACCTTTCCAGTCGTTGCACGAATTGCTGTGCCTCTTGAGTCGATATATCCAAAGCAACAGCAGAGCAGTTGTAACACAAATCGTGGCCCACTGATTTTTCCCCAGGCCACAACGAGAATGCAAGGTTCACTCCCCTCACAGGTGCTGGACTAGGAACCCCAAACTTTACACAATCAGCTATCCATCTTTCCATCATTTGAACGTCCTGCATAACTGCCCAGGCGTTTGATCCGAGAGCCTTACGCATGACTAGTAAGTCCAGCGCAGGCCAGGGGTGAGAATGTCCGCCATCAACAAAAACTAAAGCAGAACTCTTATCGACCGTAGAAAGCATGCGATCATTCCGCAGAATATCAACTGACGTGGCTTTTGTGTGAAGCGCCCAATTCGCTTGAAATTCGGGATAGTTAATTATAAGAAATTGGCCCGTCCCGTTTCCACCAGCATGAGTCTCCATTAAATCGAAACTGGTGAGAAAAATTGAACCGCTTGCAATTTGCATTTTGCGGGCGTAAAAAATGATAAAGGCTGAAGAATAGCCGGACGCAACTCCAATCTCAATAACGCTTTTAGGTTTCCTCCACTCCATCATTGCGGCAATGAAAATCGCATCGCCTGCAGTAATCGGCCCTCCAAATAAACCAGTATCTTTTCCATCAAAAAATTCTCTCACAGATCGATAAATCCGATCGACGCTTTTTTCTGGTAGCATGGGAAAATGAGCTTTAATGAACCGCATTGCTATGAGTTGGTCCTGGATTTCATAGCCATAGAATATATTCCTCAGCAGATTACCGTCTATTTCCCGGTTTGGTTGAGCGTCGTTCGACATCAGAAACCCTTTAAATTAGAACAAGCTAGGCTGCGATCTATACATATATCTATGGCTATCATGGCGATCACGCCATGTCAATTGACCGTTTCCACAGGCAGCCCTAACAGGCTGCTGAAAAGCTGTCATTGAGCATCGCAATTTTGGCGCGCGAGTATGTTTTCAATGCCGCCTGCGCCTGGGCACAGCTATTTTCAGTGATTTTTTAGCCCTATCGGCTCGCTTGGGACAGACTCCCGGCATCACGCCGCCACCACCAGCAACTTCGGCAGGCACACCAGATTGTACGCTGCCATTGCCAGGGTGAACTGCCAGTCCACCTTGGGCAACCCGCGATGGCGCGCCTTGTGCAGCCCAGCCACTGTCTTTGCCCAGCCGAAAGCCTCCTCAATCCGCTTGCGGACCCGCAGGCTGATGGCATAGCCGGGATGGCGCGTGGTCCGGCCATCAATCGCCGAGCACCGCCCATTGGTATTCTGCGCCACATGCGCTGTCACGTTGATCTCGCGGAGTTCGGCCACGAAGTCCTGTGTATCAAAGCCTTTATCGCCGCCCAGCGTGACCTTCTGCGGTCGGTCGGCATGCGGCTCTATCAGGTGCCGCGCGGCCAAACGCTCCGCATGGCCCGAAGCGCGTGTGGCAACAGCACCGACGATCAGGCCGTTGCGATTTTCCATCGGCGCATGCCCCATGAAGGCCAGCTTGGCTTCCTTGCCGCGTCCCTTGCGGTGAAGCCTCGCATCGGGGTCGGTGGTTGATGCGTGGGTCTCGTTGCTGCGCTTCTGGCCGTGGAAGTTTTGCTCCCCATTGCGGCCCGTGCCGGGCGGCGGGCCAGAGCCGTCCTTCGGCCGGAAGCTCTTGGTGCTGGCCCAGGCTTCCAGCAGCGTGCCATCAACCGAGAAATGCCCACTTGAAAGCAGGGCCTTCACTTTCGGCTGCGCTAGCAACGCGCGCATGAACTCCGAGGCCACGTCGCCTTGCAACAGGCGGTCGCGGTTTTTGGTGAAGGTCGTGGCGTCCCATACCGGGTCATCAATGCCGAGGCCGACGAACCAGCGAAACAGAAGGTCAAACTCAATACGTTCCACCAACTGCCGCTCCGAACGGATCGAATAGAAAGCCTGCAACAGAAGGACGCGGATCAGCCGCTCGGGTGGGATGGATTCCCGACCGAATGGTGAATAGAGCGCGTCAAAGGCTGACGAGAGATCAGCCAGCGCACTATTCACCAGTGGACTTGCCCCTATCAAACCGGACACTTGGCTTGGTTGGATAACTTGCTTGCTATGAACTCACGTGGCGAGCGCATGCGCAAGCCTGAATGCGGGTGGATGTTATTGTAATCCTCGAACCAGGCTGGCAGTTGCTGGAGGACGGAGATGGCGTCTGGCCTTTGGTTGACGCGGGCATAATCGCGTTTCAGGGTTTTGACGAAGGCCTCGCAGACGCCGTTGCTTTCAGGGCTACGGACCGGCGTGAAGCATGGAACAAGGTTCAAGGCTTCGGCGAAGTCGGTGGTCTCGGCGGCGGTATAGGCGGAGCCATTATCGGCGAGCCATTGGACGGGAAACGGCGCGCGTAGCGCGTTGAACCGGCGCTCGACGCAGTCGAGCATCATGTCGCGGATCATCTCACCGGAAATGCCGCCGCCATGGGTCGCGACCCAGGTGATGATTTCGCGGTCATGGGTGTCGATGGCGAAGGCGATGCGCGCCACCTCGCCATTCCAGCAGGGGATCTCAAGACCATCGGACGCCCAGCGCTGATTGGAGGCAGCCGCGACGACGTTGCCCTCATGGGCGCGAATGGGGCGCCTGCCGGTGTGAGGCTGCAGGAGCATTGAAGAGAGGCGCATGAGCCGAAAGACGCGCTTGTGATTGATCTGTGGCGCGCCTGCATTGCGCCTGGCCCGGTTCAGCAAGGCCGTGACGCGGCGATAGCCATAGGTGGGGCGGGCACCGGTGATGGTGCGTATTTCGCCCAGCACGGCCTCATCCTCCGCACGCCGATAGGGGCCGCGCTGAGGTCGCTTGGGTCGCTGGAGTTGCTCGACCAGATTGGACCTGGCCACGCCGAGCGTTGCCGCGACGGCCTTCACCGGGAAGCGTCCCGAGGCGGCGATGGCAAGTGCCACGCTTGTTTTTTTGGGCGTGCGGCTTCCAGGGCCTCGCGCAGGATCTCGGTTTCCATGGTCTTGCGGCCAAGCAGGCGTTCCAGTTCGCGGACCCGGTTTTCAAGCTCGCGGATGCGGCTCAGGGGAACGACCTCCTCATCGGCCCTGACGGCTTCTTGCCCACCCTCGCTCATGCGGCGCCTCCACTGAAACAGCAGGCTTGGGGCGACGCCATAAAGCCGGGCAACGGCTGAAACCGTCATGCCAGGCTGCATGGTCTGTTCGACCAGCCGGACCTTTTCCTCGGCAGTATAGCGCCGACGGCGATGGATGCCGGTGATGATTTCAACACGCTCAATGGGCTTCGACATAGTCGTATGCCTAGGCTTACACCCAGGCCCTTACGGTTGCGCCAAGTGTCCGGTCGAATTGGGGGCTGGTCCAACCAGGCCGCGAATAACGCGCAGCGGATGGTCAGGACGCACCCGCTTTTCAAGAACAACATAGCTGAACAAGGAACCAGCCACCTCGTCATTGCCACGCATCGCAACCTCGACCAAATGCGACAACAGTGAATCATAAATGCGGAAATCAGGCTACGAATTTCAGCGGCCTGCTAGAGATCCTTTTGGACCAAACCAAATCCGCACCTATCGCGATAAATCAAGCTACTCGGCGAGTCGCCGTCCGTCACGCTTTCCCCAACGAAGCTGTTGAGCAAAATCATATTTCGCCCAGCACCCCATTCACACGCTGCACGGCGCACGCCACCTTCGCCAGTGCTGTCGAACGTCTGGGCAAACACGCTAGTATCATGCATAGCCAAGAACCCGCCAGGAGCAAGAGATTTGTACCACAGATCTAGTTCTTCTAGTGTATGCCTGTACTGGTGTGAACTATCTATGAAAACCAGTTCCGGTGTTCGACCGAACCATTGATGTGCCAACTCGACTGCGATAGCGTCGCTACTATTCTCAACGTGCAGTGAAACAACATCCTCTAGCTTGGCACGTTTAACCCACGATTGTGTATATTGGGTTACCTCTGCATCGATGTCGACGCTGAAAAGTGCCCGCTTTCGTCCTATGCGGCGAAGCGCAAAACCTAACATCAGCGTTGAAAAGCCAACGTAATGGCCAAGCTGCACAACAGCCCCCACGCCATTACCGCAGATCAGTGCGTTGAGAAGAGATATCCCTGGTATCGAAATCTCGCCAGGGTTTGGGAATAGTTTCTCGCTGTCCTCAAACCAATCTTCCATCAGAGCCCATTCGGATTTCGAGAGTTCCGCAATCACTGGCGGCACGTAATCGGTGCCGGTCAATTTATACCACCAATATCGATTGTGCGCACGAGTTCGAAACTTCAGACTGCGCAATTCCATGACCGTACCCTTCTCGTTAATCTTAACATCTCAGTATTCTCTCGACATGGTATACCAGCAAAGCTTTTAGTCCAAGAGATGACGGCCCTAAACCGCTGCTCGCCCTTGACGTTGAATCCATTGATTTATTCGCATTTCAGATGGCTCGGAAATCATTTCAAATGGTTCCCCTAGCCGGCTGAAGTGTGGATTGTAGGTTGGGTCCTCGGACAGCGCTGCCCCCCAACGCGCGCGCATTACCTTGTATGCTTGTGTCCAAGCAGCATTCCGTGAGGTTTCTTCAAAGGCACTACGCAGACTGTGGCTTTCCAAGTGCACCGCCTCGATATCCCCAAGGAAAAGGATCTCGTGTCCGGCCGCGCGTATTTTTAAACATATGTCGATGTCATTGAACCAAATCGGAAGCTCAGCCGAATCGAATCCTCCACACTCCCTGAATACGCTAGAGCGGCACACTAACGCCGCCCCGGTCACAGCGGCCGCACGGCGCCGTGTTATCCAGCGATGCAACGGCCCAGGCGTACAACGTTCAACTCCGCGTGCCTCATGCTCAGTACGATCATTTTGACCCAAAACCACACCCGCATGTTGCACGCGTCCATCGGGATAAAGTAGTCGCAGTCCAGCTGCGGCGACCCGTGGGTCAGTGAAGGCGCCGGCCAGGTACAAGTCCCAGTCTTGCGTCAGCAACTGGACGTCATCATTCAAAAAAAATAGTAGTTCCTCTGTGGCCGACTCGGCAGCCAAATTGTTGAATGCCGACCAATTGAAGCTGCCCGCACACCTCAATACCTGAGTCCCGGGAGATGCGTTTATAATGCTGGGACCAACACCAGAGTGATTGTCGATGATTGTCCAACTTAACAAATCGGGCCGAGCCGCCCGCCGCTGAGCCGCTTCGATGCAACGATCGAGTAGTGCGCCCGCTTCACGTGTGGGTATAATAATGCGGACGTTTCGTGCTGGAGCCTGTGGTGTTACAGCTGTCGCGGGGGCGGAGGTTGGATGGCGACGATCAGCTAGGAGCCGCGGCACGTGCACTATTCTCCCGCGTTCCGCAGCTGCGGAGAGCAGTTCAGCCGCTTTGACCACCGGCACCTCGTTAAGCATAGCCCGACGAACAGCGAAAAGGCTTGGCTGATAGTTTATAGCAGCCATTGCTTGCGGATCGAAGCCCGGAAGTAGGATAGGTTGAGGAATAGCTTCAGGGGACTCGCGCAGCACCTCATCGCAAATTAGCGCGAGGCAATCGGGGCCAACCTGCGCCGCGGCATAGGCGAACCAATCAGGAGCAGTCGCACAGATGTCGGTCGGGCCATCGGCCACCAGTACCCAATCAGTCGGTGCACCTTCAGCGAGCGGAGATAAAAGAGGAGAGCCGGACACAAGCATTGACCCGCGGAGGTGACGAGCTGCTAAATCGCGAAGCTGATCGTCAGCGGTCATTACAAAAATACGCCCAACCACACCCTGCGCAGAAGTTAACCGCCCACTGAGCGCACCAAGTAACTCGATTACCTGGGCAGGTGCCTCCGCATTCGGCAATATCAGCACGTCTAGTTGCAACCTCGCGCTAACCATTGGCGCTCGGGGATGGTAGCGTGCGATGAAGAGATCATAGCGATGAAGCGGGACCGCAGCGAGGCTTTCAATCGCAGGAAGCCGAGACTCCAGCAAAGTGACAGTGCGCCGAAGCTCTTGTACTGCGGCCATGGTATCGTATAGCAGCGATCGGCCCGCGACGCTGACCTCCGTGATGCGCCATCCTACGCCCAGCGCGATTAGCTCCGCCGCCGCATCACCCTGCAACGCGTCGCACGATAGTGCACGCTCGTACGCTTGGGCTGCTAATTCCCGGCGACCGAGCAACTTCAGAACGTGTCCTAACTGTAGCCACGCATCTGAGTTATTGGGTTGCGCAGCAAGAGCTTTACGGTACGCTGTCTCAGCGCTTAGCAGGTCCCCAGATTCCTTCAGCGCATTGCCAAGCTGGATATGTATCGCGGGGTCACTATGTCCTGCAGATATCGCTGCAGTATATTCGACAACTGCCTGCTTCCAATTCCCGGCATCTCGCGCTCGATTGGCGGCTTCGAGTGCAGCCGCCACTTTCGTCTTGCGTACGGGGCCGATGCGCAAATTAAAGGGCGCTCTCATTACCTCGACGCCAGTCGCAGTCGAATCTCTTGATGGGGAGCTACAAACGTCTCACCCAGCAAGGCAAATTGATGCCGAAGAAACCTGTGAACTGCGGGGCGATCTTCCTCTGGCGCGACTACGGGCGCCTCACCGTAAAAGTAATCGAAAGGCCAAGCGCTAATGCAGGGTGTGCCTCGGTTCAGATCAAGCAGGTGGTTCGCAGCCGCTTCTAGCTCCCAGTCGAGGCTACGCTCGGCGCCTTCTGAGATGCAAGCCGTCGAACGTTGACGCCACTGGCTCTCATTTTGCAATAACGTCTGCATCGCCAACGCCAGCGAATACTCGCCAGCATGCGCGAGCATCACAGTCCCATCTCGATGGTCAAGTAAGTTGTTGTAACGGTAGAGGTCAACTGGTACGCACCCTGCTGCCATCATCTCAAATGGGATGCGCGACGGATTCGACGCGCTTATGCAAAGGCCCACCTTACAACGCGCGTACAGTTCCGCCAGTTGCTGCAAGTCAAGCACCAGCCCGAGATTCACTACAGGAAAGTCTAACTGAATGGGCAGGTTGGAGCCGTAAACGTAAATGGTTACCTCTGGCATGGCTTGCTTCAATAGACGAAGAGCATCAATCCCATGCTGAGGCGCGCGACGGGGCTTGTCGGGCTGGTAAAGGAAGCACACTGCGGACTCGCGCGGTATTGTCGGGCGCGGACAGTACAAATTAGTATCAACACCTAGCCCTGCTGGTGCCGCTTCGGACTGGTACTCACGCTGAAGTACATGGGTAAGCCAGTTGCCGATCGTGATATGGCGAAGCCCGTAGGTGTAACTCGCCTCGTTCCGGAGATAGACATCGCTTATTGGGTTAAACAAAGCTTCGCGATCCTGTACCAAATACGCGCGATGCCTGACGTCTGGCAACTCAGCAACAAAGCGCGCAGAGTGGGCGATAGTCGCGAGCGCTATGTCGCTCGGGATATGACGATGCCACTGCGAATGGATCACCGCCGGCGTGCCGTCAAGGTAATTTTCAGCCACCTCAACGCCCTCCCCTACCCCCTCGAGAAACACTTCTAGTTTCCAGCCAAGTCGAGCCATTCGGCTCGCGACGTTGAATAGGGTCCGGTGCCCACCGGACCCGCGGATCGGCGCTGGCGCGTATACTGCAAAACGGTCACCAGTTGAGCGCAAGAGCGCGGGTCCGTGCGCTAGATTGAAAGCGCTTGGCAGGGCTGCGCGCTGTGCCGGACTCACTTTTCTCAGCCAATCCTGCGTGTCGCTCCGGCGCAGCGTGGCCGCAGGCCAACGAACTTGTTGCAGGGCACTACGCGCGACTGACAAAAGTGCGCCCCGCTCCTTCCCGGCTAGCTTAACGGCAACCGGATGACCACTGTGGATTTTTTCGATGCCACCGGTTCCAAAAATCTCGTTATGTTCTAGCGCGGAAAAAGCATCCGCCAACGGAACTGGCGGCCGCGCCGAGAGGCTGCGCGCAATCTGGCGAGCAAGACCCACGAGATCTGTCGCAATAAGGCCGTGTAGCCTTGTATAGTCCGATAGCGGCACCACTGCGCGCAGCATACCTGCCTGTATCGCAGATATAGCCCCCCCGATGACCGCCTCTTCTCCTGCGATGGCGGTGCGCAACGCCTTCACTTGGCCGTCAATGCGGGCATACTCCTTAACCGAACCACCCGGCGCATTGAAGAGCATTTCGAAGCCAGCAACCTCGCCGATATCAACCGCTTGATCCGGCTGGTTGTCGTCACCGAGCCAACCATGCTTCTGCGTAAGTGGCGGTTGCGCGTTGAGGAAACCGAACAGCGCGAGGTACCAGCCGATTGTCGGACTACCGGAGACTAGTGTGATATTGTCTTGAATTGTACCACGCCAGCCAATGTCTACACAGTGCCGAGGCGCCGAACCTGGCTCGAAGCCGCGATCGGTCAGGTAGGCGCGCAGCAAACCACGCTGCTCAGTGAGTCGTTTTTTTGCGGCGGCCACAAAGTCTTTGTCCCCCAGGGCTGCTAAAATGCTTGCGTCCTTCCAGGGATAACGAATTGGTTTCCCCGGTTCGATGCCATGCCGACGCGCGGTTTGCTGAACAAGTGCACCATCGAGGTTGAGAGACGCGCCGAGACCATCGAACGACTGGGTAGAATATAAAGTCCATAGGCGCATTAGCCCTGACGGCGATAGCTCGGCTAGGGAGGGGCCGAAAGTGGCAAGACGACTCACCTCAAGCAGTTCGCCTTCGGGAAGATCGATGTTGAATGGATCAGCGCGCCGAATTTCCTCATGAACCTGCTTCAGGAAAGCGCCTTCCCTAGTAAAGAACCAGAGCCTTTCTGCGCCAGCTGCCAATGCGCCCTCCGCAGCAGCAAGGCAGAACCCGAAGGCGAGCGGTGCGAGCCGAATTCCAGCGCTTACGGAAGGGTCTGCTTCAGCGCTCGCAAGGTCCTCGAGTAACGCAAGAATGCGTCTGTGGTGCAATGAAGGGTCGCCTTTACGGTGCACAACAAAAGCACCTTCGAACCACTCTTTGCGCGACTCCTCGATCGGCGACAAATAGTGGAATGCGCGGATCCCTTTTTTCCGCGGCACCTCAACATCGGCCGAGAGATTGTCGCCGATGTGCAGACATTCTTGCGGCGATAAAGCCCCTTCGCCTAAAAGACGATCGAATAATTGGCCACCCCGCTTTGTCTCGAAGGTGTCACAAGAAACGTATCGCGAAACAAAGCCTTTACCAATTCCATGTGAATCGAGCAGTCGGTCCATAAAATCGCCCGGCATGTAAAAGTCTGACGCGTAACTTGCGCGGCCAGCGGTCGCCTTCAGAACAGCCTCTGCGTTGAAGTCGGCACGAGTCGCGCGCCGCTCAGCGGCGAATTCATGCGCTAGCAGCGCGTTGCGGAGGTGTGTCAGAACGGCTGGCGGCGTGGTTGGTATCAAGGTCCGCCAGAGCCAAACGTCTAGCGCTTCATTGAAGCGGAACTCGTGATCCTCCCTTGCGACGGTTGCCTCACTTTCAAGGCGGAGTTGTAAGAGATCGACGGGTGTTGCCGCCTGCTTGCGAAGGAACGCCTTGGCATTCAACGCCAGAAAACGAGCCGATTGTAGCTTAATTTCGTCAGGATGGCAGTCACGCCTCAGCAAAGTGTCCCAAATGTCGAAAGAAATCCGACGGGCTGCACCGATGGCCTCAATGAGTTGAGTCGAAGCAGCGTTAGGCTGAATCGCCGGCGCTCTGTCTTCTTCGGAGCAGAACAGCCCAAAGTTCTCCAAGTCAAGGATTGAGTGCGCGACAAATGACGGCAGTAAAGCCGATTTTTCTGATGCCGCAGTCTCTCGAGCGGCCGTTAAGGCGTCATCTGTTATGTGTGCAGTGCCCTTGGTTACTAGGTGAAGAAAAGCCCCTAGCAAGTCGCTGGGTCCGCCAACTTGCTCGTCTCTGTACTTTACGAGGTCGATGCCCGGATGCGGATTCTCTCCCGCTTGGGCACCGATCGTCAGGAAATGGACAAGCGGGTTCACTCCCTGGGCTGCCAAAACTGGATGGCGTTCTGCGTACCAGGATACGTCAAAAGCCCGGTGGGGCGAGATGCCCATGGCCCACCCGACTTGTACGAAGTGGGTAAGGGGATTCACGCGCTGGGAACCTAATGCTGGTGACTGGGCCAAGTAGAAAGCCGGATCAAAGGAAGGGTGAGGAGAGTGGCCTTTGGCGAAACCCTCGGTCAAGAAGTGGCGAAACAGATCGTTTTGCGTGATGCTTGGTGCCTGCGCGGCGTACCATACCGGGTCAAAAAGTGGATGAGGGCTCGCTCCCGCCATGGCACCAACGAATACGTAATGACCAAGCGGAGTAGCTGCAGCTTGGTGCCAATCGGGATTTTGATTCGTGTAGAACGCTACATCAAACAACGGATGAGGTTGAGCGAGAGGGGCTTTGGCTACGTGCCAATCTACCACGCCACGAGGGTGTTGGGTCGCGTCGGGATGCCTCTCGGCGAACCAAGTTTCGTCGAACAGTCCGGAACGTTGGATAACCTCGGATTCTTGACCCGCATGAGGCCTGGGGCGCCTTGGACCGAAAAAGCGAAGATTTGTCCACCGTTTCATTAATCACCTTAGTTTACCGTTCGGATCTTATTCTTTCCACAAATGGCTCTCGCTCGCAATAGTCGCAGCGATTTGTTTTCGAACGAAACCCTATTATGGCCCCCAAGGGTTCCAAGTACAACCTTTTTTGCGGCAGGCTACCGCGCTCAGCAAGGGGGGCGACCATCTCGATGACCGAAGAAGACATCCTGGCCCGCGCGGCGGGCATTACCGCGGGGCTGAAAGCCCATCCCAAGGAAGTGGCGGAAGCTGTTGCCTCGGCCCGCCGCATGGCTGGCGCCTTCACGCGGCCCGTCAATGAAACCGCTGAACCCATGCCGGCCTATGCCGCGCCCATCCCCACCAAGGGATCACGCGCATGAAGGCGCTCCATGGGGTGTCGCTGACCAAAGGCTCCGCCGGCATCGCGCGGCGGCGCTTTTCTCCCGTGGAATACCTGGATGTGAGCCGCCCTGCGTTTGCTGGAGGCTGTTTTGCTTAAGTGTTCTGGCCCGGGTAATCTGAACATCTGGGATAAGTGGATTTTCTGCCTGACTGCGGCATGAAGCCGTGAACAGGAGACACCATGACGAGACGACCCCGCCGGAACCACAGCCCTGCCTTCAAGGCGAAGGTGGCTGACGTGCCCCCCTGAAATGTAACCAATTTTCGGTCGAGTCTGTTTCTCAAGGGGACGGACGAATGGAACGCAGCAGGTTCAGCGATGAGCAGATCATCGGGATTTTGAAGGAACAGGAAGCGGGTGCTGTGACGGCGGATGTTTGCCGCCGTCACGGGATCAGCGAGGCGACATTCTACAAGTGGAAGGCCAAGTTTGGCGGCCTGGAAGTGACAGAGGCCAAGCGGCTTCGCACGCTGGAGGAGGAGAACGCCAAGCTGAAGAAGCTTTTGGCCAAGGCGATGCTGGATATTGCGGTCATGAAAGACATCGCCTCAAAAAAATGGTGACGCCTGGCGCGACGCGTGATGCGGTCGCTCATGCCCGTGGCTGTTACGGGCTGAGCGAGCGCCGGGCGTGTCAC
>Ga0315899_10005338_pt1 | contig 13875 bp, 9 predicted proteins | sample LakEriMetagenome_2_FD_203518 | JGI IMG/M metagenome (GOLD analysis project Ga0315899, IMG submission 203518) | Freshwater fungal communities from buoy surface, Lake Erie, Ohio, United States - Buoy 4 MA112 | ecosystem: Environmental > Aquatic > Freshwater > Lake | place: USA: Lake Erie, Ohio...
TCCGAGGCCAATAAGGGGTCGAATCAAGGACAGCAAGGACCATGACGCAAAAAGTCACTGACGACATTCTTCGAATGCTGTCATTTCCGAGGCGATGGGGAGGCATAACCGATTTTGTCGAGCAAGCTTAAACCGTGCTTGCAACGTTTTTGCAAATAAGGGAACAGTTTATACAGTAACGCCCAAGTTAAATCCCCGGAGACCGCTAGCAATCGACAACAAGTGAGTGGCATAATGGAGAGTAGCCCTGGACGTTGCGGTCGTTGCCCTTGTCAAGTCGACCATTTCACGGGATGTTTTGCCGACTGAATTTATTCATCCTTAATATTTTTGGCAGAAGCCTTTCCTTTCGCCTCTTGAGTTCGATATGGACACGTCCATTCAAAGCGTAAAAAACCCAAGAATTGTCGCAACGGCGAAGCTTAAACAAACCAGCGAGAGGAAAAAATCCGGCCTATTTCTAATCGAGGGGACCCATGCAATCCAAGAAGTCCTTGCAACAAATTGGCCAATCGATTCCGTGCTTATGACAGAGACTTGGTACAGACAGCATGCCAATTTGTATCATAGCCTGTCGCAACTGACGCCATGCTTTCTCGTTTCCAATGAGGTACTACGCAAGGTTGCTCATTCAGAAACTCCCGATGGAGTGATCGCTGTGGGCAAGGACGGATCATTGGTCCATCGAGTCTCCACCAACCAAATCAGCCTGGCTATAGGGCTAGAGCAAGTTCAAGACCCTGGAAACTTGGGCGCAGTCATTCGCTCTTCTGTTGCTAGTGGCTCGGATGGAGTATTCCTCGGGGAGGGATGCGTTGACCCCACGAGCCCGAAAGTCCTTCGGGCCAGTGTCGGTCAGTGGTTTCGTCAACCGCCTCGTCGAGTTGCCCTACCGGCATGGATTCAGAATTGCCAATTAGCGGGAGTAAGAGTTTATGGAGCTGCAGCCCATGGGACTTGTTACTGGGATCTAGATTTTCGTGGGCCAACAATCTTCCTTTTAGGGAACGAGGGATCTGGCCTAAGTCCAGAGACATTGGGGTTGGTGGATGGAGTGGTAGCCGTACCTATGCAAACTGGGGTTGAGTCCCTTAATGTTGCCATGACGGCCACACTTTTGCTGTACGAAGCTCGCCGCCAAAGATCCTGCAATGCTTGATTCCACAGATTTCTCACCATTCGACTCGGAAAGTCGTCTCGAAATACTTGGAACCGAATCGAAACCGTTTCCGTCCTAATAGAAAACACGTTTGCATTGGGCGGTTTATCCTGCTCGATACCTTTTCGATTCTCTGGTACGTTAGTGTTTTGGAATCACAACCGGACACGCGACCCATCCTACAGCGGAGCTATCTACATGTCAGCTAAGGTCTTTCGGGCCAAAGAGTGGCTTGTTACGTTTTCGTTTTTTACTCTCTTTTTGGGAACGTTAATGGCTTACCAGCAGGAAAATCGCAGCGATAGTTGGAAAAAAGTCGAGCAAGCTCGCCAGAATGGACTCCCGAAAAGCGCTATCGAAGCACTGACCGTCATCGTTGACTCGGCCATGGCAGAGAAGAAATTCGGTGAAGCACTCAAAGCGATTGCCCTCCGGGCCAGCCTCGAAGCGAGCCTCGAAGGGAATGATGCACAGGCTGCTATCAAGAAAATCCAGGCCGAGCTGGAATCCGCACCAACCGAAACTCAGTCCCTTCTCCACACCGTCCAGGCTCAGTTTTTCTGGAATTATTTCGAGGCTAATCGATGGCGTTTTGGACAAAGAACAGCCACTGCAGGCTCGACCAGCGAAGATTTCACCACCTGGGATTTAAAGCGACTCTTTGAACAAATAACGTTCCACTACGAAAAGGCTCTTGAAGCGGAAGACTATCTTCGATCCGTCCCCGTCGCAAACTTGGAACCACTGCTTAAGGCAGGGGCCATCCCAGATTCGTATCGCCCCACTCTGTTCGACTTTGTGGCATTTAAAGCCATCGAGTTTTATTCGGCGGGAGAACAAGCGGGCGCAAAATCGGAAGACGCGTTCGAGATCGAAGCCTCCAGTCCAGCCTTGGGAACCACCGCCGATTTCCTAGCTTGGGAACCTGTGACAACCGATACGACTTCCGTCAAACTTAAAGCGATCAAGCTTTATCAAAAATTGCTTCGTATTCATAGCGATGATAGCGATCGCAGTGCGTACCTGGATGCAGAGTTGGGACGATTGCGATTTTGCCATGCTATCGCCAATGGTGAAGAAAAAGACGAACGCTACATCGCCGCATTAAAGGCATACTCGGAAACTAATTCCAAACATGAACTATCCGCCTCAGCCCGTCATCTTTGGGCCACGTTAGTGAACAATCGGGGAGACCGTGTCGAGGCCCGTGAGATCGCCCAACAAGGTTTCAATACGTTTCCCAAAAGTGTCGGTGGTGTTAATTGCAATAATCTCATTGTAGAGATAGAGAGCAAAAACCTGTCCGCTATGACGGAACGAGTTTGGGATAGCGACAAATCGACTGTGCGAGTGTCCTACCGAAATATCAAAAAAGCTTACTTTCGCTTGCATAAAGCCGATTGGTTAGCCCGCTTTAATAAGTATCGGTCGGCTCCCAACTACTTTAACGGAGACGAATGGAACTCGCTTAAAAACCAAAAGCCTACCTTCGAATGGAACGCAGATCTTGTATCGACAGACGACTACCAAGACTCCACCCAAGATGTAACTTTGTCTCACTCATTGAAACCTGGTTTTTATTTCCTGCTGTCGAGCGCCAATGCTAACTTCAGTGAAAAAGATAATGTGATCTCAATGGCAACCGTATGGGTATCTAAGCTTTCCCTGGTGGTAGACCAGAATACCAACAACGGAATAGTTGACGGCTTTTTGCTGAACAGTCAATCGGGAACACCGATCGCAGAAGCCACCATTCGTGCCTTTACCGTGGATTATCAAGATAACAGTATCAAGGAAACGTCAACCAAATCCAAAGCTGATGGACGTTTCTCATTTTCGTTGATCAATCAAGCTGTGATGATCCTCGCCGAATCCAAGGGGCAATTGATTGCTGCTCGCGATTTCGCCTACACCGGCCAACCTCAACCACGACAAAAGGCCAATATCCAATACAGCATGTTCACCGATCGATCGCTTTATCGACCTGGTCAGACCGTGCACTTTAAAGGTATCGTTCTATCGATCGACCAAGAGAGTAACAAATACAGTACGCAGGCCAACGAGAACGTCGTCGTCGAGTTCCGTGATATTAACGGTCAAGTGATCGAAACCAAATCGCTGAGGTCGAATGCGTTTGGTAGCTTTAGTGGAACATTTGACACTCCGCGAGATCGGGGTACGGGGCACATGACCATCCAGGTCAATGGACTCCATACGGCGGGTGTCCAAGTCGAAGAATACAAACGTCCTAAATTTGAGGTCACTTTGGATTCTCCGAAAGAGTCTCCAAAGCTCAACGAAGAGGTTGTTGTTGTCGGCAAAGCACTCAGCTACACGGGGATGCCCATCCAAGGGGCCAAGGTGAGCTATCGCGTTTCACGTGCAGTGCGTTGGCCTGATTGGTTTAGCTACTGTTTCCCATGGCGAATTCCACCAAATGCTGGCTCCGCTCAAGAAATCACTCATGGGGTGTTGCAAAGCGAGACAGATGGAACCTTTAAGGTGGCGTTCAATGCGAAACCAGATCGCTCCGTCAATGAGCGGGACAACCCTCAATTCCACTACACCGTAACGGTCGATGTTACAGACACGACCGGCGAGACCCGCTCCAGCACCTCCTCGGTGACGGTCGGCTACGTTGCATTGCAGGCGAACGTGACAACATCAGAGTGGAATGTCGCTAGCGTTCCTATCAAACTCGCACTGAGCACGACTTCGCTTAACGGTTATGGCGCGGCTGCCAGTGGTAAAATCAAGGTCTTTTCGCTTAAACAACCGACGTCAGTCATCCGCCCTGACTTGTTAGGAACCGTACGACCTGCCGTAAGACGCGGACGTATAGCCCAAACCGTCCGTAACCCCGCAGACGTTCCTGCTCCGGTTGATCTAAGCAATGTTGCATCCTGGGAGACGGAATCGCTGATCGAAGAGCGAGGTTTCGAAACCGATGCGTCGGGAGCAAATGTACAAGAATGGAAACTAGAACAAGGAATCTACCGAGCAGTCGTTGAGACGCAGGATCGATTTGGCAAACCGGTCAACTCGGTACTGAACTTCAAAGTTGTTGATCCAACCAAGAAAAATCTAGAAATCAAGATTACAAATCTACTTGTTGCACCGAAGTGGAGCGTCGAGCCAGGCGAGACCTTTACCGCTCTTTGGGGAACGGGATACGACAAGGGGCAAGCGTATGTAGAGCTATCGGTCGGCAACAAAGTTCTGCAAAGCTTCTGGACCAAGCCCGATGCAACTCAGTTGAGTATTGAACAAAAAATTACTGAGGATATGCGTGGTGGGTTATCGTTAAGGGTGCTGTTCGTCCGCGAGAACAATAGCTACATCGAACAAAGAATGATCGATGTGCCCTGGACCAATAAAGAACTCAAAATCAAGACCGAGTACTTCACGTCTAAGCTTGAGCCTAGCGCTAAGGACAAAGTTCGTTTAGTTGTTGAGGGCCCCAAGGCATCGAAAGCGGTCAGCGAGTTAGTGGCGGGCATGTATGACGCATCTCTCGACGCTTATCTACCTCATTATTGGAGGAACAGTTTTGGAGTATTCCGGACGAACTACAGATGGGGCAATCTAACATTCTCGAACTACGGGGAATCCCTGAATCAAATAGACGGCCAATTTCTTCGCGGATACCTCTCGGTTCCCACAAACTATCGGTCCTTTGATCCAGAGATATCACTCTACGCCGGTGGTATGGGAGGCGGCATGGGAATGGCACGAAGAGGACGTATGTTTGGGGCGGGTGGCGGAATGGGTGGCTACGGTGGCTCTGCTCCGGAAATGGCAGCAGAAGCAATGATGATGGACGCCGCACCAGGTGGCATGGGTGGAATGCCAGGCGCGCCGATGATGAAATCAGCAATGCGAGGAGCAGAAGCCACTCTGGCGGCAGCAGCTCCCGAGGGAATGTCAAATGCCAACAGTCAGGCTAGCCCGAACAGTGGTGTGAATCTAGGAAAAGTCTCCGCTAGAAAGAACCTTAATGAACTTGCGTTCTTCTTCCCGCATGTCACCGCCAAAGCAGATGGCGTATATGAAATCGAATTTACCATGCCAGAAGCCCTGACGACTTGGCGGTTTATGGCCTTCGCGCACGACACCGAACTGCGTGCGGGATACCTTGAGAATAAAACGATCACGTCTAAGGATATCATGGTTCAGCCCAACCCACCTCGTTTCTTGCGAGAGGGAGATATCATCGAGTTCACCGTCAAAGTGAGCAACTCCTCCACGGAAAAGCAATCAGGTAAAGTGGCATTGCAGTTGTTTGATGTCAGTGGGACCCGATCGGTTGATGAAGCCTTTTCCAATCTCAACGGCGAAAAAGTATTTGAATTGGAAGCGGGCGAGTCCAAATCGTTTGCTTGGAGACTACAAGTTCCAGATGGTTCAGCCCCGATTCTTTATAAAGCAGTTGGTGGAACCGAGAAGACCAGCGACGGTGAAGAAGGAATATTGCCCGTTCTCTCAAAGAGGATTTTGGTAACCGAGTCGATACCACTGCCGATACGAGGCAAGCAAACCAAAGACTTCGAGTTTACGAAGCTACTCGAATCGGCAGGCTCAGACTCGATCAAACATGAGTCGCTAACCGTTCAAATGGTTTCCCAACCAGCGTGGTACGCGGTACTGGCACTTCCTTATTTGATGGAGTATCAACACGAATGCAGTGAACAAACCTTTAACCGCATGTACTCCAACTTGCTAGCCCGACATATTGCGAACAGCGACCCTAAGATCCGACGCATTTTTGACGCGTGGAAGAACATTCAGCCAGAGGCGCTCGATTCCCCGCTAGAGAAAAATCAAGATCTCAAAGGGGTCATGATCGAAGAGACACCTTGGCTTCGCGCTGCCAAGAACGAATCACAAGCCAGACGGGACGTTGGTATCCTGTTTGATGACGGACGACTCAATAGCGAGATTGTTCGGGCACAAAACAGGCTACTGGAGATGCAACGTGAGAATGGCATGTTCCCGTGGTTTCCAGGGGGTCCAGACAACGAGTATTTGACGCTTTATATCATGACCGGTTACGGGCGGCTTAGACATCTCGGAGTTGACATCGACACCTCACCGGCATTGCGAACACTCGCCCGTTTGGATGCCTGGGTTGACGAAAAGTATCGCTGGATATTGGCGAACAGCAAAGATCCCGAGGCAGACCATCTCACCTCCACGATTTGCTTGTACTTCTACGGCAGAAGCTTCTTTTTAGAAGAGGCTCCGATCCCAGAGGAGCATCGTGTCGCAGTCGAATACTGGAAACGACAAGCATCCAAATACTGGTTGAATCAACCTCGACAAAACCAAGCACAGCTTGCGATAGGCCTGAATCGGCTCGGCGATGAGACCGTCCCAGACAAAATCGTAAAGAGCGTTGTCGAGTTCTCCAAGACCGATGAAGAACTCGGTATGTACTGGGAAGGAAGTCAGACCGCATGGTGGTGGTACCATGCTCCAATTGAAACCCAATCGATCTTGATCGAGATGTTTGATGAAGTCGCTAAAGATGAAAAATCTGTTAATGAATGCAAGGTATGGTTGCTAAAGCAGAAGCAGACGCAAGCTTGGAAGACCACTAAATCGACGGCAGATGCGATCTATGCATTGTTGCTTCGAGGCAACAATTGGTTAGCTTCGGACGCTTTGGTAGAAGTTCAATTGGCAGGAACAGCGATCAAGCCGGAAAAGGTTGAGGCGGGTACTGGATTCTACGAACAACGATTCTTGCGATCCGAGATTAAACCCGAGTTTGGCAAGATCCAGGTTACCAAGAGCGATGAAGGGGTTAGCTGGGGCAGCGTTCACTGGCAATACCTCGAGGACATAAGCAAGATCACTCCTCATGATGGAACCCCACTCAAGTTAGAGAAGGGCTTGTATCGTAAAGTGCAGACTAAGTCAGGTGAGGTGCTCGAGGCTCTCAACGGACCTGTTCAGGTCGGGGACGAGCTAGTGTGTCGGCTGATTTTAAGGACAGATCGCGATATGGAGTTCGTTCATTTAAAGGACCATCGAGGCAGTGGAACGGAACCGGTCAACGTATTGAGCGGATATCGGTTTCGAGATGGATTTGGCTATTACGAAAGCACTCGCGATACCGCTAGCCACTTCTTTATCGATTATTTGCCTAAGGGGAATTATGTATTCGAGTACTCGGTTCGGGTTCAGCATGCGGGCGAGTATCCGTCAGGTATGGCGTCGATTCAGTCGATGTACGCGCCAGAATTTAACAGTCATTCCGGCAGTGTTAAAATCGAGGTGTCTGGACGATAGAGTTCCGCGCAGCTTCCTAACCCTGCTAGTCGAAATGTCCTCTGGCATGCTGAAACAATTGAGGACAATCGTTCTACACTGTAGGTCGAGACAATTGAGGGCCATTTCTCCACGTTTGGAATGGTCACCGACTCGATATTTGTAAAGGAAACGACGGCGAGCTGAGATGCCAGTGTCGAAAGCTATTTTCGGGAAGCAGGTTCCAGACCCTTGGCTTGGCATAGATTGTGCTCTACAGTATTGCGTCTTCCAATTTGGAGGAATTGAAAATCTTCGGGCATTAGCTCCGTCAGGAAACACGAAAGGTTCTACGATATGGGACACGCAGCTGAATTCACAGAAGATGCATTTGAGACCGATGTTCTCCAATCATCTGTACCAGTACTTGTTGATTTTTGGGCTACCTGGTGTGGGCCATGTCGGCAGATCGCCCCTCTCATTGACGAATTGGCGGTCAAGTACGATGGCAAGGTCAAGATTGGCAAGGTGAATGTAGACGAGCAGTCCGGATTGGCCCAGCAGTACGGTATCAGCGCCATCCCAACCTTGCTACTTTTCAAAGATGGTGAGATCGTCGATCGCATGCAAGGTGTACCGCCTCGATCCAAACTCGAATCGCGACTCGATTCTCTTTAAGATCTTTCCCTAGACCAAGTTCCAGGTTTAACTCGATAATGGCCGGTCTATAACTGGCCATTTTCGAGATTTTTTGGGTGAGTTACTAAATCCTGGAATTTTCTAATCCGTAACGACCGTGGGCCTTCGGCTCCTCCCAGGGAATATGTTTGTGAATTGGGCGTATGGAATTTCAGTTTTAGGTTTCAAAACAGAGAAATGAACCTACAATCCACCCAATCTCCTCGACCATTCGGAAATACGGCATGCTAGAACGAAAATACATCTTCCCCAACGTTATCGAGCTTAACGTTCAAGCAGGGCATTTGATCGGCTGTAATGTCTACTTAATTCATGAAGGCGAGGACTGGACATTAATCGATGTGGGGTATGAAGAGACCGTCGATGAAATGGTGGATCTGATTAGGGATATCGATTTTGGGTTGTCAAAATGCACAACCCTCATCGCGACTCATGCCGACGTAGACCATTGTCAGGGCTTAGCAAAACTCAAGCAGATTCTCAAAACGTCTGTCACCTCGCACCAGCGGGCTGCAGAATTGCTGGAGTCGGGTGATCGACTTAAAACCTTTGCTGAAATCGAAGCCCAAGGGATCCATGAGGAAATGCCGCCAGTGAAAGTCGAGCATCATGTTTCCGACGGTGACATTATCAAAGTTGGCAAACTAGATTTGGAAGTCTGGAGCACCCCCGGTCATGCCGACAGCCAACTCGCGTTTCGGCTTGGGAACTTGTTATTCAGCGGCGACAACATTTACCGAGATGAGGGCGTGGGTGCAATTGACGCCCATCATGGCAGCGATATTCCAGCCTTTATTCAATCGCTCACTCGAATTCGCGATTCAAGTGTAGAGTGGCTTTTGCCGAGCCATGGACCTTACTTCCGAAAAGACAAAGCGATGATCGATCGAGTTATTCAGCGTCTCGAGGGGTATCTACATTTATCCGATTTCGGGACTTGTGCGATCGATTGGCCGTTGATGGATCAATGGGAGAGGGAGATCGCTGAAGGGCGATTGCCTTCGTAGAGTCTGGCATCAACTCTTATAGCTTAAAGATCATCACGGTTATCGATCAGCAGGAAAAAGAAGTGGTTTACGGCGACGAACAATCTCAACACCCGTCGCCTTCCCCGCCGAACTTTTTTCCGAGCGGCCAATCGGCAAAGAATACTCACGCAAGCTCAAGATTAGAAAATGATGGGGATCGTAAAACTGCGAGATTCCTCATTCTTGCGATCTTGTTTTTTGTGACCGGTTTTTTGGGCCTGCCCGTTTTATGGCTAAGCAAGAGTTTTAGCCCAACAGAAAAGATCGTGTGGAGCATCTTAAATATCATATACACATTTGCGTTAATTGCTGGTACGGTAGCAATCTGCGTTTGGGCTTTGCGTCCATTTTTTTCCGCGATCCCGTAAGCACGCGGCATTTGAGAATTGGGAGCAGGAAAATTGAATAGTAAGAGTGAGCGTCCCATTTCCGAGCCTATTCATTTGGCTGGCGTATGGGAAATGGATTCCATCGAGCAGGCTGATAGTATTTTGGGAGGGCGAGAGGCAGGCTTTGTTTACCGACGGGACGGTCATCCCAATGCAGCCTCTTTGGAGGGAACGTTGCGGCGAATGCACAATGCCGATCAATGTATCGTGACGGCTCAAGGCATGAGTGCCATCAGTGCAGCTTGCCTCGCGATGCTTAAACCGGGTGATAAAGTTTTGTTGGGCCAACCACTTTACGGCAAAACCTCCTATTTGGTCAAAAAGGAGCTGAGTCGATGGGGGGTTGAAAACGAGGATGTTGAGGTATGCGATCTCGATTCATGGAATAAAGCGTTGAGTCCTAAAGTTCGCATGGTAGTTCTCGAAACCATTACGAACCCCAGGCTCTCCGTACCAGATGTGCCATCGATCATCACACTGGTGAAATCGGTTTCTAAAGAGATTGTAGTCATGGTTGACAATACCTTTGCCACCCCCGTGCTTTGTCGGCCCCTAAGCCTGGGGGCTGATTTAGTGATGGAGAGCCTAAGCAAATTTGTTTGCGGACACGGGGATGTCATGCTGGGAATGCTCGCGGGAACGGATGCCATTTGGGACAGAATTCGTCCTGTCGTGAGCGCTTTTGGCCTAGCGAGCAGTCCGCTAGATTGCTGGCTTACAACTAGAGGCTTGGCCACGTTATCTGTTCGCATGAAGCACGCATCTCAACTAGCGATGCAATTAGCATTGAAACTGGAACATCATGCGGCACTGGAGACCATTGATTACCCAGGGCTTAGCAGCAGTCCGAGCCACCTAACGGCAAAGCGTTTGCTAAATGGACACTATGGCAATATGGTAACAATTCACTTGAAGAAAATGCCGACTCGGGACTTAAAAGCGCAGGCCCAGTTATTCATAGAGCGAATTTCACAGACAATCCCTTTTTGCCCTTCGCTGGGAGATGCAAAAACCACATTGAGCCACCCCACATCTACTAGCCATCGTTCTTACTCGAGTGCAGATTTAGCAAGAATTGGCGTACACGAGGGGACACTGAGATTTTCCTGCGGGCTTGAAGAGCCAGACGAAATCGCACATTCGATTGAGGCTGCGCTTAACTCCCTTTTGACATAAGTCGCCGACGGTGAACGGCCGTGGTCGTCTTAAGAATCGAAGGCAGCTCAAGGCGTAAATGTCGTTTCGCAACGAGCGGAGAACGACATGCTCTTCCAACCTCCATTTACACAAATCGTTTGGCCATTTACAAACGAAGCATCTGAACTGCTAAGCCAGGCGATAGCTTTAGCGATATCGCTCGGTTCCCCCCAACGATTTAACATAGACTCCCCAATAGCACGCGCCTCCCATCCCGGGGATGCTGCCGCTCCCCATTCGGTTTTGATCCAACCAGGTGCGACGCAATTGACTCGCATCTTTGGTGCAACGGACATCGCCAAGCTTTTAGAAAAAGCGGTAACGGCCGCCTTGATCGTACAAAACAACTGACCACTATCCCCCTCCATGCCAGTGGTGGATTGATCCCAACCGATGTGGATCATGCTAGGTAAATGAGGTCGCGCAGGCTGGTTCAACATCCGTTCAGACACCAGACGACTCATGTTCATCATTCCGCAAATGTCGGTACGCCAAAGTTGTTCGAGTTTATCGGAAAATCGCAACTGTCGGCCACTCCCTGTCAACACGTCAGCACCAGCCATATGGACCCACGCATCGACATATCCAAATCGAGCAAAGCTCGCACGAACAATCTCGTGCACCGATGCATGACTTTGCAAATCGGCTATCACTGCCAAGACGCCTGCTGAACCGCTAGCAAGAGCCTGATCCGCGGTGCCTTGCAAACCGGAAAGATTACGATTGCCATGCAAAACTAGAAAATCACCACGTTTAGCGAACTCGACTGCCACTGCGCGACCGATTCCTGATGACGAACCGGTCACAACCGAGACGAACGGAGCTGAGCTCATTTATCGTCGCCTTCGACGGCTGGTGTTTCATAATTAAACTCCTGCCATTTAACCGCTTGGTCCATTGGTTCGATGCGAAGGACTAGAGCACCGTTCTGAAAGACCCGAACTGTCCCACTGGACTGACTCACCACAATGGAGATAGCTTTCGTGCGTTGTGAAATCGCCGCCGCGGCCCAATGTCGCGAACCTAGCCCCTTGGAGAGCTGCAAGTTCTCATGGAGAACTTCGAGTATCTGGCGAGACCGCTCGACAATGGCATCGGACGAGACGACAAAGGCTCCATCCAACTGGGCGATTTCCTTGATGTCTTCTCGAACGCGGGGATCGTGCAAGTTTCGATTCTTACGGCTGTAGCCCTTAAGAGGATCGAAACCGCTGTCTTTACAATGCTGTAGAACCTTGCGAGTATCTCCCACGATGAATGACGTACCTACCTTGTTCCCTTCTCGACCTTCACGACCGATCTGAACGGCGAGATCGATAACAAGCTTTAGAGTGTTGAGGGGAACCGAGCTTTCCAATCGCTGCAAATCGCGACTCGTGAATCGGCGCATTCGTTCATCGAGCCTGATGATCGAAATCGAATCAACTCGATTGACTTCGAATCCACAGTAAACCGCGATCACATCGCAATGGCTTGCCAGCAGTTCGTCCGCAACCGCCTCGATCAGAGCGTGTTGCAACCGCTCTAGAAGCGGAGAATCCTCCTTGTTCAAGACCAGAGGAATCAAACCATGCTCCTCGGCTTCTGCCAAATCTTCGGCTCGGTCAGCCGCAACCAAGATCCGCTTAATCTCTGGTGGCACCAATTCACGGAGACGCTCCCAGTCGGTACCCGTGTCGAGCAGGAACAGAATGGCGTCCGCTTTGATCGCAACGGCCAAATGGCCTGCTGCCTCAGTTACGCTAGCAAATTCCCTAGTAAATTTCTTAAAAGTCATGCCAGTTGCTACGTGTGAGATTGCTACGTGTGAGTTTCGGTGCGGAAACCGGGCAAACGAAAAAATGGGGAAAGGAGCGCCGATCGGCCCCAAACTACCGCTACCGGCTTTCAGAATTACAGGCAGGCACCGAACACACCATCAACAGTGTAGTTTCCCATGCTTTTTTGGGCAATTGGTGTGTTGTCCTGTATTTTTGACATTGCGAGCGTACGACAGGCCGATATACTTCCTACCCCTTCGAACATGCAGGAAATAGGCCTCTATGTGCGACAGGCTGCCAGACGATCCGGTTCGTCCTGGCAAAAGAGACATCTAAATTATCGTGATTACTTATATTTTTAGGGTGTACCATGTCCAAAGCTTGTGAAGTTTGCGGAAAATCGGCTTCGGTTGGCAACCAAGTCGAAACACGCGGTAAAGCGAAGTATTTGGGCGGGGTCGGTACCAAAATCACCGGTATCACCAAACGTCGATTCACCCCAAACCTTCAGAGCATCAAAGCCTCCTTACCCTCTGGTGAAGTAAAGACTTTGCGTGTATGCGTTCAGTGCATCCGCAGTGGTCGAGTACGCAAAGCGGTTAAAAACAAGCCATTTGCACTTCCTTCCTAGTCTCGCCTCTTTCGCTCCTTAGTGTGCACAATGACGCTCAGTGAGTCCGAGGTACGCAGAGTCGCGCACTTGGCACGGCTTTCTATTTCTGATAAAGAGTTGCCCGAACTCACGAGGCAACTGTCACAAGTCTTGGGTCTATTCGATCAGTTAGGAGAGGTTAACACCGACGGTGTTGAACCTCTAGTTCACGCGATCGAGATTACCAATGTGTTACAACCTGATGTAGTTCAGCCCTCGCTCAGCCGTGATGAAGTCCTGCATAACGCACCTTCTTCCGATAGCGAATGCTTCCGTGTCCCTGCTGTTTTGGGGTGAAGCGTGTGGACCATCAGGTCGTATCTCAACACGGACACACCTGCTCTTTCCAAGATTTGGGCTCTTCATTGTCAATCTTTTCATCCCAACCCAACCACCCAGCCAGCGCATAACCACCCTGGCAATTCGCTATACCCTCCACCCCAACGCGATTCGCATTGCCGCGACCTGCAATTACGAAGCCTAGAATGCAAACCTGCGGTCTGGGACGCTTGCATATTCTCCAAACCCTACTTCAATGCAGACGAACTCCTGCTGGCTATCGATGAAAATGGAGAATCACTCGGCTTCATCCACTTTGGTGTGGTCCCTGTCCGCACCAACCAAGAGCGATCGAGTATCGGGTGCATTCACAGGTTGTGCGTGAACCCATCCCCCATCGAGGCGGATATCGCCAGCGATCTAATCAAGCAGGCTCTCGAGGGACTCCGCGCACAAGGTG
>Ga0315899_10005339_pt1 | contig 13873 bp, 10 predicted proteins | sample LakEriMetagenome_2_FD_203518 | JGI IMG/M metagenome (GOLD analysis project Ga0315899, IMG submission 203518) | Freshwater fungal communities from buoy surface, Lake Erie, Ohio, United States - Buoy 4 MA112 | ecosystem: Environmental > Aquatic > Freshwater > Lake | place: USA: Lake Erie, Ohio...
TCGTGATTAAGCGCAGTATGCGATCGGGTTTTGCCGGGGTAGAAAACGAATTATTCTACAATCCCAAAACCTTTATGCTCTTTGGTAGCGCTCAAGATGTGGTAGCACAATTAGTATCACAAGTCAAAGATTTGTCATAATTCTTAACAAATAGGACGGGGTTTTCACCCCGTCTTTTTTTGATCTGATTTTTCAGAGTTTAAAGATAATCAAGATCTAATTCCCCTTTGCTCACTTTTTCGGTAATTAAAGTTCTGACTAACTCTAATTCTTCCAGGGTTACTTTACCATCAGACCTCATAGCTAGGGCGATTCTTTCCCTTTCTCCTTGAGTGATCACGCCATCAACACTAGCCTGTTCGATAATAGCGCGCAACTTTTCTAGTTCCTGATGTTCTTCTGCGGTTAATTCTACTTGATTAGGACGAGATATTTCCATAAAAATTTCTCCTTGAGTGATCAATACAAACTTGATAATTTTTTTCTAAGTAGTAGAAGCCATGGCAGTTATCCCCAGTCAGGATCAGGAATTACGGACGATGCCTAATCAGTTTACACTTCATATTTGCTCGGAAACCCTCTCAACAAATACGTTTGTATTAAGAAACATTAATAAAGCTGAGAGCCTTGACTATTGCCTCTGGTCTATTCCCTTGCCTCACGGTTAACTTTAATTTTGTTCGACCACTTAGAGTTAGCGAATACATTATAGCAGTTATCTTAATGGTGAGAGAAACCCTGTAGTATAACTTTGTGTCTTTGTACTTGAGAAAAAAAAGCTGTCTTGTCCGCTCCAGAAACTAGGTTAATTTAATCAATTCTAGCCCCAAGGCTCACAATTTTGCCTCTAGCATTTGCCCTCGTTGTTCAGCAGTTTCTGCCCGTTTTTGAACTTGCTTGAGTTTCTTTCCTAACTCTACAAAAGTCCAAAATACCTCGCCATCCGGTTGACAAATCTGACAATCTTCTGCGGATAAAAGAGGACTAAACCAATTATCCATCACCTCGATAATTTCTAGGTTAGACTTCCTAGCTTGCCAATCGCTAAGATGATTGTGAACGGGATCGTCAAGATAGTATCCCACGACTCTGTATTTCTCATAGACATCTAAATTTTTGATCATTTCTTTCCAAGATACGGTTCCGAATGGGAGGGGATGGGGGCGACTCTATTCTCGACCCCTAATAATTTCCCTGTTACTATCATTTTTATTTAGCCGACGGCTGACCGCTTCAAGATCACTGATCACTAAAATCACCGCGACGTTGGATCAGATCCGAGGGGCTAAGATTGGAGACGAAATTGCGAAAAGCTTGACGTTCCTCTTCATCTGCGTCACGATCAACAGGAATAGAAGCAGAAGCGATCACTTCTTCCATTACCCAGATGGGACTGTTGGTACGCAGGGCAATAGCGATCGCATCACTGGGACGACAATCGATTTCTTTTTTGACTTCGCCGCGCTGGAGACAGAGAACAGCATAAAAAGTATTATCTTGGAGAGAATGGATGATAATTTTTTCTAAATCCATGTCCCAAGCTTTAAAAATATTAACGATCAAATCGTGGGTGAGAGGACGAGGGGGTTTTTGTTGTTCGAGGACGGTCATAATGGCCTTAGCCTGATCTTGTCCGATGTAGATAGGTAGGGCGCGACGCTCAGAACCATCCTTCAGCAGTACAATGGGACTGCGAGTGATAGCGTCTAGGGCAATTCCAGCGACTTTCATTTCGATCATGACTATGGCTTCTCCAAGATAGAGATTCAGCTAGGGAAGGAGTGGGAAAGCAACCTGAGTAATATAGTGCTTCGTTACACTCACAGTATGCCCTAAGATGGGGGAGATTAGCCTCATCTTTAACGAAAAAAATACATCACCTGCCCTCAGTAGATAGGAGTCAGGAGTCAGGATACCCCGATCCAATCTTGCTGCTTTTTGCTCCCCACTCCCCGCTCCCCAATTCATAATTCATAATTCATAATTCATAATTCATAATTCCCTCTACCCACTCCCTACTCCCACTTCCCAACTAAATTGCTCAATTTGTGCTATGATAACAGTTTTGGGATAAATTTAAATAGGAGCAGACTGTCTGTATGTCTCGTTATAGAGGACCGCGCTTGCGCGTTGTGCGTCGTTTAGGGGAATTACCGGGCCTAACCCGTAAAAATGCCCGTCGTGCCTATGCACCAGGGCAACATGGCCAGGCCCGCAAAAAACGTTCAGAATATGCCATTCGTCTAGAAGAAAAACAAAAACTGCGTTTTAACTACGGTGTCAGCGAGAAACAATTAATTCGCTATGTCCGCAAAGCTCGCCGGGCTACTGGTTCCACCGGTCAGGTGCTGCTGCAACTCTTAGAAATGCGTCTGGATAATACCGTTTTCCGTCTCGGTATGGCCGGGACAATTCCGGGGGCGCGACAATTAGTCAATCACGGTCACGTCACCGTTAACGGTAGAGTTGTGGATATTGCCAGTTATCAGTGCCGTCCGGGTGATGTGATTGGAGTTAGAAATCAAGAGCGTTCCCAGGATCTAGTCAAAAGAAATATGGAATACCCCGGTTTAGCCAACCTGCCGAGTCATTTGGAATTTGACAAAAATACCCTCGTGGGCAAAGTTAATGGCGTTGTGGAAAGAGAATGGATTGCCCTCTCGATTAATGAACTGTTAGTAGTGGAATACTACTCTCGGAAAGTCTAGGAAAAAAGCCTTTTCCAGATACCTTGAGGACGCAATTGGCAGCGTCCTTATTTTATTGGTTAAATTTAGGTTGACAGATAGCAAAAATTACGATGCTAAGTAGCTGGTTATAATTAAATTAAAAATGGATTTTAGGTTTGATCCCCCCTGCCCCCCTTGATAAGGGGGGTGCCGATAGGCGGGGGGATCCCCCCTTAATAAGGGGGGCATCTGATAATTTTTAATGCCTACCTAGTTAATAGGTTTTTAAGAACCAATAAATCTCACTTTTTCTACTCCTTCAATCATCTCTAAAGCCAATTGTGCAGAGGTAAATGAGCTACTATTGTCCACTTGTTCTTTAATCCTGTTAGTAAGTGAATTGATATCTATAACTCTTTTTTCTGAATCTTTCCAAGGAATATTATCAACCTTTTTGTTAATTTCCTGACCATCTAAGTTTTTTAATTTTTTGTAAAAGGTTTTATTCTCATCATCCCAGTCTAGTCCGAAATGTAAGGTTTCTAGTTTTTGGTGAATATCTAATCTCTTGATTTCTCCCTTAAATAAACAAATTAAAACATTAGCGGAAAGACGTTCCATCCGTAGTAGTTCAATCTTTTTTGTATCATCTTCATTATAACCATCAACGAGTAAACCTGGCCAACCTGACACCACATCTGAACGGAGTAAAAAACCAGTTACTATGGGGTAATTATTAACAGCAGGATTTGTTTTATTTTCTTGATCATGTTTATGATCTGATGTAGTTACTCGACCAATACTAAAGGCTCCATCTAATAAGCATTCTATCCAAAGGGAATCAAGATAGAAGAAACGAATTGATTCTACAGGTAACATAAGTTCATCGGGAACGAGATAATTAAAAGGTACACCTTTAAGAAGACTTAAATCTTCAAACCAATTATAAATACTCTCAGGAAGTTCTGTATTAGGTTGATTGTAAACGGGTAAATGAGTTTCGATATTTTGTAAGCTTTGTCTATGAGTGCGTTTCCAATTATAGAGACTAACGGATAAATTTTTACTCTGTAAAGCGAGTAATCTTCCTAATTCCCAAGCAGCAGAGTATGAAACATCAAACATCCCATTATCAGGATTATATATGATTAATTCATCTGCTGTACGAATGGGTAAGGTGATGTTATTGTTAGGGTTGTTTCCTGTGATTAAAGGGCTATGATACCAAGAGAAGGTTTTCCCTCCTTGTCGTAAAAAATGGGGTAAGGGAACATAACCCATAGATAGATATTTTTCGGCTTCAGTATTATTAACTTGTGGCAATCTTAGGGTACTAGGTTCTCGGTTAAGATTGGTCAAAAGTCCTTGAAAACTTTGATTTTCATCAATACAAGAAAAACTCCAACTTTTTAGGCTAACTAAACGAATCTTATCATTATCTCCTGCTCCCTGAAAATCAAACCAGTTGTTATTATAACGTCCTTCTAAAGAAACCAGATGGACGATACTTCTGCCACTTTTTTGAGGAAGTCTATTACAAATAATAACGGCTAATTCATCGCCGATTAATTTTCCTTGCTCATCTGTTCCTTGACGAACATGAGCAAGATAAGTTAAGTCTTCTTTAGTGGGTAAAATTTTTTCTAATAACTGTTTTTGGACATCAACAATTATTACTTTATCGTCTTCATGTTGTCCACTTTCTAGGGTAAAATTGGGAAATTTAGCGGGATAACTATTAATATATTTTAAGGTTTTTAGGGTAATAATTTGAATTTCTGGTGCTTCCGTTTCTTCAAATAATAATAAAGCTAACCAAGTAGTATTATTATTATTACTAATAGATTGACGTTCCCAAGGTAAGGTACTACGGTTTAGGATAATATGGGGTAAAACATTGGAATGTTCCCCTAAGCTACCATCAGGGGGAAATACAGCGTGGATGTCTGTAGGTTTTAAGTCAAATCTTTCTGCACCTACAGAAAATTTTCTAGTAATCCGAAAGGAGTTATTTGCTGTAATTTTTTCCTCTTTTATTTCTTGTATAAGAGTAATCTCATAATCACCATCTTTTAAAGCTGGTTGATGATACTGAATAAATTCAATTTTAGTGGGTTCATTTGTGGTAGTTTCTGGCATTTTTGACTCCTTTAATAATAATTAATTAACTAAAACTCCAATTTTAGGTGAACCTAATAAATTATCGACAATTGTTGCACTGAGATCAATTTCTTCACTTTTCAAATTTAGTGCTTTTAGTAAATTATCTCTGGTGTTGTTGACTGCGTTATCTACAATAGTGTTACGGATGTTTTTAGTGGTTTCCTCCTGAAAAGTGCCAATTGTCTGCCAATGATAAGCATTATTAATTGGAGTAGTGCTAAATTGTAATTCACTGCGATTAATGGCTTTGGTTGCTCCTGTATCTGGTTGTTTTTTAGGTTTAATTTCTAATCCAGATAGGGTATTTTCAATAAATTGATTACCATTCAAACTAGGGGTTAAAGATTCGCCCCAAAGTGCGATGGGAACTTTTTTTAATAGGGGAATACAAGCAAAATCTTCGTCAAATTCTGTTGAGTTTAGCGTTGTACCATTTTTATTAATAGTAATCGTTAATTCTGAGATTAGCTCAGAGGCTGTTACTGCCATGGAACCGATGCCAAACTGGGTATTAATTTCCTGAGTATTAAGATTAACATTACAAGTTTTAATAGGAATTACTGAATTAGTGACTAAGCATAAATCTTTGGGATTAATGATCCCTAAATCTGTTTTATCATCTTGATTAACTTTTCTGACTAAACCCTCTTTAACGGCAATGGTACAAATAGCATCAGCAGCAGGGAGAAAAGAGGTTTTAAACTCATTCCAGTCAATGGCTGTGGGTGCTTGCGAGGCACTGCTACCAAAGCTCACATCAAAAGAAATAATCCAAAGATGAATATGAGCAGTACCTGTAAATTCCGGTCCCCAGATGTGTAAATCTGCCCCTAATTGAACAGTAATATGATGGGTTCCAAAAAAGTGAAAAGTATAGGATACTCCCATATCAACATAGATAGAAATATCGTAGTGATAGGGTTTCCAAGACATGAGAAAGTCTGCCCCGGCGTTGAACCAAGCACTCAGAGGACCACTATTCCAAGTAGCTTGGAGGTGTCCCCCGGCCATGATAGCGGAAGGAGTCAAGGCAAAATAAGCATCTGCTTTGAGGTAAAGTTCACTGCTAACTTGCCAATTAAGCCCAAGGCGAGGTACTTTCGGGTAATGGTCTGGGACTTTAAAGAGGGGATGATAACCCCCTAAAGTGAGGACAAAATCCCCCTCATGGACGTTAGGGGCAAACCAGCCATAAAAGGCAAATCCTCCGGTGAGATGACAAGCTTGGGAAAGGATATAAGAGTTAGGAGTAAGTTGGGCAATAATACCGATAAATCCTTCGGCGGGCAGAAAACTGGCTTTGAGGGCTAGTTGTACTTGGGCAACCGGGGAGACTCCTGGGCCTGTATTGGAGGGGGCGATGAGGGTGGCTAAACCAAGGAGATTAAGTTCAAAACGATTACCAAAAGCGACGGTAAGCAGGAGAAAAGAATCAATCAGTTTAAAAGAGGTGAATTTAATGCCGATGGCGAGGAATATTTGCCCAGTTTCGGGGGGGATATAGTCTCGGAGTTTGGTTAGTTCTCCTGTGAGTCGGGCGGCTTGGTCTGAGTTAGAACCCTCAGCCGGAGGAGGGCTAATGGCTTCGGCGACGAGGGGGAAGGTGGCAACTTGGTCAATGGTGGGGACTTTGAGGGCGCGGTTATAGCCAAAGCCGGCGGCTAACCCGGTGACGAAGAAGAAGGAGGGTCCACCGATGGGGTAGTCGAGGAGGGCGTAGATAAAGAGGGAGGGATGTCCTTCAAAATAAGCATAGGACCCAATGGCGGAAAGTTTGAGGGCTTTGCCTTTGACGTTAAATTTGATAACGGCGGCACCGTCGTATTCGTCTATGCCGTTTCGGGTAGTTCTGAGGAATGCGCCTCCTATTTCTAGGGTGTCGCTGCCTTTGTAGTCGATGCCGATGCCTTTAAGGTCAAATTTGGGGTCAAATTGATTGAGGGGGGAGTTAACGCCAAGTCCATCGAGGGAGAGGGAAAGTCCAGCTAGGTTAAGACTAGCATCTAATAAAACCCAGATTTTTGAGTCTTGGTATTTCAGACCAATTCTTTGAAAGTGGACGGGACCCAAGCTTTTTTGCAGTGTAAACCATTTGGTACTATCACTAATTGGGGTGGGAGTAGAGGAAGGGGTGACGACTGGGGGAGAAAGGTTATTATCCCGTGGGGGGGTTGTTCCTTCTATTTGACCCGTCTGTTTATTGATGGTGATGGGGAGTTCTAATTGTTGGATTTCGCTTCCGAATTGAAGCGAGGGGATAAGGTCGAGACGTTGGTTAATATCGGTGGTGGGTAGTTTAATGCCTCCGTCGGTGTATAAAGTGTTTAAGGTTTGTAGTTCTGGGGCTGTAAAATTCGCTTTAGTTACTAAGACTTGTAGGGAAATTTTCAGGGTTTCATTGGGAGGAAATTCCCGTCCAACTAAGGGCAGGTTAGAGAGGTTAATGCCACCACCAATATTTAAACCAAAGAGAAAGTTAGTTAAGCTTTGTTGTTTAGCATACACAAATAGGGCATCTTTGAGGCTTATTTCTAGCCCTTCGGGAATTTCATCTTTGAGTTGGGGGTCAAGATAACCAATTAAGTCCTTAATTTTGACCGTTTTTTCATCGTGGTAAGCGGCGAGGAAATTAGTAGAGGTTTTATCCGCATCGAAAATGAGAGCAAATTTTAAGCTACCAATGGTGATATGTCCATCAAAGTGTTTTTTATAAGAGCCGTCTTGTTGTTGGGTAATATTAATATTGACTGTAATATCTACTTCTTGATTATTAATGGGAAATTTGGACTCGCAGGTAAAGGTAAAATCTTTAGTTTTTGTATTAAATGAGAGTCCGAAATTTTCAATAATTAAGTCTGATACAGATGAAGGTAGGGTTGTATCAGTACCGAATAAATTAGTAATATCATTTATTAGGTTTCTAATCGGAATTTTTTGTCCATATCCTGTACTTCCTTGAAAATACCAACCATTGTCATTTTGATAATTAGCGAGGAGAAATAATTCAACTCCTGCGTTAATTAGGGTAAGTGTACTACTGAGTCTAACATCCGAAAAAGATTGATTTTGGTATTCAATCCAGAAAGCAATATTATTAATAACTAATCCCTGAATAATAGTTAAATGTCCTGATGCTGCCGCTTGAAATGAATAGGATTCTTCCCCTTTTTTAACATTAGCATAAACTTCAAGGTCATAAATTTTGAGTTCATCATCCCCTGGTAAAGTAATTCCTCTTGCTAAAGTATTAATGACCTCATTAACATCAATCTCGCTACCTTGTTCTAATTGTGCTTGTAATATCTTCTCTGGCAATAAAATGGATGTTTCTAAAAAAATTGAACCTATTTTCAATTCTGCAAACAGATAAATACCAATATTTTCTTTTTGAGGTTTTGTAGGGTTGTTTATTGTAAAAACTGCACCCACTTTTTCTAACTCAAGTGTCTTGGGAATAATCGTCCAATCAAGAGAAAAACTGATACCAAATTGTATATTAACTAGCTGTTGAGTAACAGGATTTAAAACAGCACTGACGCTATCTAGAGAAAATGTTGCATTGCCAAGTGATATTTCTATATCAAGTAAGTTGCTTGGATCGTTATTATCAGTAAATCCTGATAAATCATTGAGATTGTTTATGACAGGTTTTGGTTTCGCTAAATCTAAGTAAAATGATAGTAAATATTGTTCTTTCCCGTAAAGTGGCATGATTACAGGAATTGTTAATTTACAGGTTTTAAATTCGGTAACTAATTCTACTTGAGTTAAAAATAGATAGGATGGAGTATTATTAGGAATGGAATATACAAAAGATTTTAGCCTAACAGCTATATCAAGGGTAAAAATCCCAAAGGATAAAGGCGTTAAAATCTTTGCTGTCAGATTTAAGATGGGAAGTTGTTTATTATCAACAGTTTGAAAATTAATGTTGCCACTTAATTTTACTTCTCCTGTTGTCATCCAAGCAATTCTTTCCAATGGTCCTATTGCTTGTAAATCAGCATCAAAATCAACAGAATCAACCTCTTGAGATTGAATAGTAAAGACACAGTTTTTAATGATAACTTGATTAATCGGTAAAGTGGGTTGATTTGCCAGTTCACTGAAGCTATCAGCAAAATGATAACTTTCTGGCATTTTTGTCTCTATAGTGAATTCAACAACATCGTTATGAATAAAAAAGGTAATTTTTGCCTCTATAGTTGAGGTGTTTTTATACAGAAAGAAATTTTGCGTATCTAAACTGAGTTGATAAATTACCTGTTCATTTTCAATAGTCGCTGTATCACCATTAACAAGTTGCAATGACCCCGTTATATTTCCCAAAAAATAGGTATTAATTACTGAATTAATCTTGGGAGAATTGAGGTCGTTGTTTTGAGATGATAAAGCAATAATGTTATTGCTGATATACCGATCTATTTGAGTTTTGACATCTGAACTATTCATGTGCTTATGTTGTTTTATTTTGTATCTTTTGCTATGCACCCTTAAAGCTTTTTTTAAACAGTTCGTCTCCTTTTTGGAGAAGGAGGAGGATCTCCTGGGTTGGGGTGTGCAGGAGGAGGTGCAGGAGGAGGTGCAGGAGGAGGTGCAGGAGGTACTAAATTCATTTCAAAAATAACGGGTAAATGGTCACTGACAAATACCCTTAAAAACTCTGCTGCACGTCTTGCTGGGGTTACGATTTGTGGAAGAGGTTGCTGTCCAGCAAAAGGGCCATTACCTGCGGGAGGACTGAACATCTGAGGAAAACTTCCTTGCCCAATATCAAAAAATAACGTAGTGTTGTTTAATACATTATTAATTCCAGGATGTGGTGGCAAAGGAAAATTTCCTTGGTGGAAAATAGGAAGTAATCTGAACATTTGAATTATTGCAGGAGGAATCTGAAAATTGGCTAAACCTAAACCACCACCTGTAACTGCTTGCAATAAATCATAGATATCGCCGAAAGCATGATGAGGTGCTTCGGCTGCTGTAAAACCACGATAAAATATGTTGTCAATAGCCGACCTGCGATAATGCTCAGTATTATTGGACAATACAGGATTTCCAGCACCTATTATAGGATGTTTTAATTGTACAGTTGATTTATTTTGTGGATTGTTTGCAGGAGTCAGGAGAGCAGGAGGAGGAGGAAAGGCTGGTGGAGCAAGAGGAGGATTATTATTAACTCTTATATTTTGATTAGGTGGAGCTACCGTGGCATCATTACAGCCAGCACCGTTATTGTTAAAATCATCAGTATAAGCGGTGTAATGGAGTGCATTACCATTAAGTCGTGCGTTAAAATCGCCACCAACTATTGAGCGAGTATTGTGTATATATTGATTGGTATTGTAATCGTATGCTTCATATAGTGATCTTGAGGTTGCACAATGATACATTGCTTGCACAGGATCAGATAAAGGTGCGTGATATATCGTAATAGGGATAAGGTCATTCCCAAAGTTATTTACTTTAATAGTGCAGAAAGCTGGTCTTCTGCTACCATTCCATAATATTGCCCTATCCGCACCGGGAAAAGTCAATAAATCCCAATCATTGATACCACCAGGATTATAGTTTTGAGTTCTACCAGAAAGAACTAAACTAAGGATATGTTGCGGTACAATTACAGAGTTAACAGCAGGTAAAATCAAATTATCTGTTAATGTATAGCCACCGGGAACAACAATTGGATTGACTCCATTTATGAGTTGATTTAGTTGAATTCCAGTTGGACCTATTTGAGTATTTTGTGGTATTATATCCCCCGGATTCAATAGCATTGGTAATGGTGCGCCTCCTGGGGGAGGCACTGTACCAAGAGGAATTGAATACTGAGAACCTAGATTTATTGCAAAATTATTAAGAATTCCATTAGATTGAGTATTAATAATATGTCCATTGGGCAAATTTTCCATTGGTCGAGCCTGTCCTTGTGGTGTGGTTGTTAGTGGGTCAATAGGAGCAGCCGACTGCATGATAAATTTGCTAATATTTAGCCTCCAAAAAACAGCATAACCTTCTCTACGACCTTGATTTGTAAAGTTAACATTGTTCGGATTATAATTTGCTCCAAAACCATTAAAAACAAGAGAACCCGGTATCCAATCGTAATACCAGTGCGTAGCAGGAGCTAAGTTGTGCAATGCTTGTTGTAATAAGGCTAAGGGATTTACTCCTTGATTTTGAACAGCATTTTGTTTTAACTCCATCAAACAAAGGATATCAGCATCCACATTTTGAACAACCTGAGCTATAAAATTACAAAGGGGAACATAATTTCCTCTTCGTCCGTCGTGAGCATCTCCAAAATTTTCAACATTCCAATAGATTATTTTGATGTTTGGCATAATGATTCTCGATAATGATACTGCTCTATTTTATTTGGTGAAATTTCTCTAATTAAATCTTCAGCTTGTTGAAAAATTTTACAACCAAAAGCCCTAATTATGGCTGAGGGTTTTGGAAAGCGATCACCGTAATGTCTTTTTAGCTCTTGTTTCAGTCGAGCAAGAATGGTTTTTAGGGGGTCATTGACAATCGTTAATGTCATGGTTAATCATCCTTGGTTACTTTGATTTATCAGAGAATTAGGGTTTACATTGGTGGCGATCGCTATTCCTTGAGATCGATTTAGTTAACCGCAAAGGTATACGGACCAAATCCTGACACTTTAATTTCATGTTTGTGGGGTTCTGGTTTCAGCGTTGGTATATCGGCCCTGACAGCTTTAACTTCCCAATCAAACTCTTGGATTGATTCAGGATTTTCGGAAACCACGACAAAAACTCCATCTTTAATCTTCATACCCTCAAACTTCTCCACAGCAATGCGATCAAATCCGTTAATATTTGTTAGGGTAATTGTTCTATCTTTTTGAGAAGTTAACGATTCAAAATAATGGGGTAAATGCACTTCCACTCTTCCCTTATTTAATCGAGCCGTACCTCGGTAATAAACCCCTCCCTCAGGACCTTCTAAGGTAGCATGAACTAGATATTTTTGGTGATCGAGGGGATGATCGATAATAAATGTCTTAAAGACTCCCGAAGAAGAGTTCCAAATCTGAATGGCATTCGGGTTATCTCCGAGGTGTTCTTTATCATATTTAAACGCAAATACCCCTTGATTGCCCCCTGTTCCATAACCCTGAATGCTCGCAGCATTGCCTCCAATGGAATTTCCACCAGATATAATTCCAGTAACTTGTAAATCTCCTAACTGAGTATCTCCTCCCTGTACGTTCAATTTAAAATTACCTGGATTACTGATACCAATGCCAACATTGCCATTTGTATCAAAGACAATCGGGGATTTTTCAATAGTACAGACAAAAGTTCCATCCCAATAACCCGGAATATTTTCATAGCGTATATAAAGATTGGTCTGACCAGCAGCTAAAGAAGAAACAATTCCTGATAATTCAACTTGAATATCTTGACTGGGTTCTATAGCGGTTTGGTCATTAAAAAGAATAACCCACTCAGGAGATTCACCTTGTTGTCCTGAATTAATAATCTCCTTTGCTTTATATTTAATGCTGATACCAGCTACCTGACTTGTGGTTCCCAAAGCCCAATCTTTATTCTGCCCTTCTTCTTGAACATCAAAAGAGATAATAAACTTAGAGGCATTATCCCCCTTACTATCTGGAATCAAAGGAATAGATTTATCTTTTAATACATTAACAATTTGCAAAGTTAACTTATTGGTCGTTGTGCCATCATTCAAAATCCGATTAGAGCCTACAAAACTGACATGAAGCGGAATATTCTTCTTCCCTCGATGATCGATAACGCTGAGCTTTTTTTCCCGGTAATAATGAGTTAAAGTCTCTCCTTGATAAGTAAACTCTGGACATAAAAACTCAACTCTGGTTGTTCTTGCCCCTCCCGCTGCTGAAGCACTGACGTTTGGCAGGGTTAAAGTAACGACCTCATTAGCTGATAAGGTAGTATTAGTTGTTAAGAAATAGAGAGAAACTATCCCATCTGCTTGAGTAACAGGAGAACTCATACTCCAATTACTTTGGGTTTTTAAAGCCAATTGCTGTAAAGATTTAGGCGATAGAGTATCAGGTCTAAATCTTAATTCAAAATGATAATTATTTTGAGTGACTGCTCCACTTTTTGCTGGTAAATTAATCTCTTTTTCTGTATCATTTTGAATTTCAAAAACCAGTTCTTCTCCCTTAGTATCATTTTCAATAAAGATAACTGACTTTTGATCCTCTCCTTCATATAAATTAAAATCAAGAGGATAGGCAAGATTAAAAGCGGCGATCACCGTTAAATCATCATTCATATCCCGTTTAATTTCTTCCGGGGATAATGCCTTATTATAGATGCGGAGATGAGCAATTGTTCCCGCAAAATAGTTAGCATAAGCTTCATTGCTTCCTCCTCTACGTGCTAGATAAAGAGGTGAATCATTTTGTGTTTGAGATTGGGTTGTATCATCCGTACTATTTTCTTCACCTCCATCTAAATAAAGCCGCAACTTTCTCCCTTCTTTCACAAAAGCAATGTGATAAAATTGCTCACTATTAAGTTTAGTTGTGGTGGTGATAGAGGGATTATTAGAACCATCATATCTTGCTGCATGGATTGTTTGGCTATCACGCATATATCTGATGACATAGGGATAACCTCCACTACCATTCCATTTTTCAATAATATCGTTGTCACCATTGGTTTTAAATGGTTGTTCTTTGGCTATTTTTATCCAACTGGCAACGGTAAAATCTTGATTAGTTGCAAAGTTAATGTCCTCTGAATTAGGAATTTCTATATAGTCTTGTCTTCCATCAAAAATGAAACAACTGCCAAAATGTTCATCACTTACAAATTGGGGATTACCATGACTCCTATATTGGCTCTCAGTAAAAGCTGAAACATTCTCACTTGACGCTAAGAAATTCGGCTCTTCCGAACTTGTCATGTAAAATTAAAGAAAAAACAGACAATTATTGCTGACCAATAAAACAACAATTTATCTTTAAAAGCTGACTATGCTTGCAATACAGCAATTTATTGTTTAAAATATAG
>Ga0315899_10005343_pt1 | contig 13865 bp, 19 predicted proteins | sample LakEriMetagenome_2_FD_203518 | JGI IMG/M metagenome (GOLD analysis project Ga0315899, IMG submission 203518) | Freshwater fungal communities from buoy surface, Lake Erie, Ohio, United States - Buoy 4 MA112 | ecosystem: Environmental > Aquatic > Freshwater > Lake | place: USA: Lake Erie, Ohio...
AACATGTACAGACGAGCAGACCAAAGTGGTTCTTTTAGAATAATAATAATAACATCACAAAATAACTCGACCAACGTGTGATTTCGATCATTTCGTTGGTGTGTTGTTCGTTAGTGTGATTTCGTGAATCTTTTATTTCGTGGGATTTGCTTTTTTTTTATTTTTTCGACATACGGTGCCGTGCAGCTAAGTAGTTCCAACCGGGCGCGGTAGTGGGACGTGCGCCGGGCGTCCTTCGCGATATGCGATCGCGTGGTATGTCGCCTGTCCCTTCCCTTTATTGATCAAAGCTTTTGTGCTTCATTCTCTGACTCCGCAAGCACGAAGCAGTGAGCATCGCGCGCGCAGGTGAGCTGGTGTGCGGGATGTGTCCGCATGCATGAAGCGATGCACCGAACGCATCAAGCCATGTCCGCACGCATGAAGCGATGACATGGCTTGATGCGTGCGGACAGCATTGCGCGCGAGGACGTGTGTTTCGCTGGTGAGGGAATGCTGTCGCTGACGCTCGAATGATGATGGTGCATTATGGAATCGCAGGTGAAGCACCGCCAGAGAACCCGCCAAGGAGGGCAGGCTATGTGCAGAACGCCTTGTATCTCCTTTGCGCGCTCGCAGTCGGGCAGCTGCTCGTCCTTCACCACCTCGAAGGCGGGCAACTGAGCGAGCCTGCACACAGACGAGAGCTGCAAGGAGACGCGAAAGAACGCATCGCTCTGCAGATTCGTGTCAATGCCGCCAAGCTGCAGATGAAAACCATCGATGAATTCGACGACAAGTTGGACCAGCTCGACGCACGAACGCAAGCCACGGGGAAGTCAGTCCACCCGAAAACCCTTGCGCAGGCGTCCCTCCTGAAGAATTCAAGCCGCGAGGCATATGCTCGGCTGCAGCAGGACCTGCTGATGCTGCAGGGGCTCGAAGAAAAAATGCTGCGCACAGCCGCACATGAGCAGATTGAGCGCGACGTGTCCGCGGCCATTGTGCAGGTATACATTCTCAAAACTGAGCTCTACAGTGATTTTACATGTAAAAGGTACTAGGACACTGACTTCTGAGAATTGGCCATTGCGCAGGACCGCGAGGCTCCGCAGGGCCGCGCCATCCCAGCGTTGGGGGCCGCGAGCGACTGGCTGTCCACCCTGCACCGCCTCACAGATGCCGGCCGAGTCCGAGGCTCAGTGCGCGTGATAGAGGCACAAATTCTCAAAAGTAATCTGTTTGGTGACTGTTATATAGTACAAGTTAGGGCACTGAGTTTTGAGAATGTGTGTCAAGCTCCTGGTGCAGCTGCTGGCGCTGCAGCCTGATGCGTATGTGGAGCTTGCTGCGGGTGGCCCGCACCCAGGCGACGTACTTTGGGATGACCCCGCCCTGGTGTCGGAAGCGAAGGACGCTGGAGGAGAGGTCGCTGGAGGAGAGGGCGGGGTGAAAGGGGTCCAGAAGGAGGCAGGGGGTGTGCAATTTCCGATAATGATTGAGAGCGCTGCCTTGTACATGCGCGAACACAGAATGTGGCGAGCATCGCGCGTCGCGCATGTGCATTTAAAACCCACGAACTCGCTGCCGGCGGCGCTCAAGACGCGGTGCCGCGGCCGCGGCAAGGCAATGGACATGTGTCGCAACACCATTTCACCGCACAACGTGAAACAGGTGCTGATGGCACGGGGGATACCGCCAGGTCTCTTTTGACACTGTAGTAGGTCTCTTTTGACACTGTAGTAGGTCTCTTTTGACACTGTAGTGCTGATGGCACGGGGGATACCGCCAGGCAAGAGCTCAAGAGCAAAAAGTAAAAAAGTCACTTTGTAGAGTACATACTTTTTACTACATAAAAGTCGCTTTGTATAGACATAAAAGTCACTTTGTATAGACATAAAAGTCACTTTGTATAGACATAAAAGTCACTTTGTAGCGTACTCTATACAAAGCGACTTTTTTGTAGTAAAAGTGAGCTCAAGAGCAAAGGTCTTGAGCTCAAGAGGCAAAAGTAGAAGGGACTACGGGAGCCCGTACCTTAAGGGACAACGGGAGCCCGTACAAAAGTCTTGAGCTCAAGAGGCAAAAGTACTCTTCAAACCTTAAACCCGAAACCCGAAACCCTAACACAGGGCAAGAGCTAAAGAGAAAACGTACTCTATATAGTGTAAAGAGACTAAAAAGTACTCTAGCAAAAAAAAAAAACTAGCAAAACGTACTCTATATAGTGTAAAGAGACTAAAAAGTACTCTAGCTAAAGAGACTAAAACGTACTCTATGTAGTACTCTATACTTACTAAAAAGTACTCTATATAGTGACATTTACGTAGTCTATGTGCTAGGGCACCGACTTGAGAATAACAGTAGGTCTCTTTTGAAGGAAGAGACCTACCACAGTGTCAAAAGAGACCTACTACAGTGTCTATGTGCTAGGGCACCGACTTGAGAATAACGCTAGGCATTTCAACGTCCCCTGGTTGAGTTAGTTTAGATAGTTTAGGTAGTTTATGCACTGACTTTTGAGAATAACGCAAGGCAAGAGCTCCGCCATAATATCAGTACACACGGGGACCTCGGATTTCTACCTCATTCGTGCGGTACTGCAGGGCGGCCTCTTTCCCGCAGTCATCACCGCCTCATATAACCGCAACTTTGCCGCACATGACGCATACGCGGTAGTGCCGGAGTTGGCCGGCGCCGAGAATGTGTTCTCCGGGGGGGGTTCTACGGTGTGGTGGGCGCAAGACTGCTATTTCGGAGCGTCAGCTCTGGCACTGCTGCGCGTGATGCAGCACTTTTCCTACACCCTCGTGGCCGCCGATGGGGAGGGCAAGACAGTGGTGTTCGTGCGCAACGATTTGCTGCCAGCCAGAGCGCACATGGCGTCTCTAATGTCTTCAAATTGGGTATCCAAAGTGGTCAAACATGAAACGGCCCTCTACGCCCCGTGCCACCGCCGGCTGTGGGTGAGGGTGACAGAGGGGGCGGGGGCGCACGGAGAGTGGGACAGGGTGTTGCTCGACCATGAGGAGGAAACGGCTGTGGATGCCAACGCTAAGCATGGGGTTGGGAAGGGAGGGGGGGGGGGGCACACGGGCGAGATATGGGCGCGGAACTCCTCCGTCCACGTGCCGTTCAGCCGCACGTGGAAAGTGGTAGGCGAGGGGCCCGCGGCCGGATGGGCAGGCACCAATTCTGAAAAAAGTACCCCGATAGTAACTTTGTTCAGTGCACGTGCTAGGGCACTGACTTGTGAGAAGCTCGGATGGGCAGGCATATGTAAAGAATAATTTCTATGTAATAATAATTTACAGGTAGCGGTGGGGCGTCTGAGCAAGGGTGTGCAGGGCAGCGTGAAGTCACCCAGCACATTGGCACGTTGGTGCGGCGGCCGGGCGTTAATGGCTCCGCGGTATGGCTACGCGTGCGCGGCAATGCCATGGTGGAGCGGGAAGCGAAGCTGCGCGAAACAAATTTCCTGTCGCTCACGCAGCATTTGGCCACCAAAGAGGGCGCGTACAACGCCCTCGCGCACTCCGCGGGGGGGAGGCATGAAGAGGGCTCGAGGTGGTGGGCCGAACACCATTGGCAGCAGTCAATGAGCTGCAGCGTCACCTCGCGAGTTCGTGGCCCCGGCGGCACCTGGGCGGTGTGCGACCCCCATCGCATGCGCAAGTGCGGCTGTGTCATCTACACACTCCAGGCTGCGGGTGATGTGTGGGGTGGTGCCGCTGCTGTTGATTTCACTGCTTCGCCCACGGCGAGGGCGGAAGGAGGAGGGGCGAAGCGGGGGGATGGAGGAGGGGGGTTTGCGGAGCGGGAGTACCGTGCGGGATCGTCGCGATCGCTTTTGCAAAAAATGCGTGGCGGAGAAGGAGGAGAACGAGGAGGAGGAGGAGGAGGAGGTGTACGCCCAGAAGGGCGGTGGGCAGATGAAGGAGGGGACGGCAAAAGAGGGGGTATGGGGGGGGGGGGCAATGATGTTTTTGCGACGGAACACGAGCAGAGGAGCAAACGAGAATCGACGGTGGCGCAGAAGAGGGATGGGAAAGAGCAAGAATTATTGGCCGCTAAGAGAACCCATTCTAGTAGGAGAACACATTATACACAGCAAGCTAATCAGAGAACACATTCCACACAGCAAGAGCAAGAATCTTTCGCCCTGCAGCGCCAGCTTCTCAAGATGGCTCCTCAGGTCTCTTTTAGCAGGTCTCTTTTGCTCACATTAGGTCTCTTTTGACACTGATGGCTCCTCAGTGCCAGGTGCATGCCTTGGTCGCATCGTCGGCAGCCTCAGGCACTGCCGCAATGCGAGGACAGCAGCTTACGCCCACCATCCTCCGGCACCGCATACCAGGCCTATATGTGCACACGCTCCCTCCAATGACACCGGTAGAGGGGGGGGCAGCGCATTATGTGAGGCCCTCTCTGATTCTTCAAGCTGCCGCGCGCATGCTGGGGCACGCACGACTCGGCACGGATTTGCACACGGCTGCAAAAATGGCCGCGTCTGGGGTTGGGAGGTTGGCTTTGCACAGGGGGGCATCGGTAGGGGGCACCTCTGGAACTATTTTGGGGGCCGCACGGCATGTGCGGGGATCTCAAAAGTCCTTTGTTTAGTAAGTGTATCTAGTACATATACTGGGCACTGGCTTTGCAGCATTTGTGTAGGTGCTGGGGAATACTGATGGGCGCTTGGACTTGCTGTATGTGTGTGTGTGTGTGTGTGTGTGGGTGCATGTATATGTATGTATGTATGTATATATATAAATACATGTATATATATATATGCATGTGTGTGTGTGTATGTGTGTGTGTGTGTGTGTGCGTGCGTGCGTGTGTGTGTGTGTATAGGTGCGGGGAAATACTGATGGGCGGTTGGACTTACTGCTGGTGGACCTGCCGCACCATGATCTTGAGATTCTCGACACCCTTAGTCGCGACGGCCTCCTCTCTCACTATGCTGACCAGGTCCTCGTCGCCACCAGCCCAACCGAGACTCAAAAGGACGCCCACGAACGAGAAAGCCACTTAACGGACCTCAGCGAAACCATGGCGCAACTGAGTGGAATGGCTCGTATGGCTCATAGTCCCGAGGCCCAGGACGTGGTGTTAGAGGAGATGGCTGGTCTGGAGCAGAAGATAGCACTTAGCGATGCGCAAGACTCGGGTGTCTCCGCCCGCCGCGTGGCGCATCTCGCGCACCTCCTCAATTCAAATAAGTACTCGGTATTTGGGCGAGAGCACTCGGTCAAGAGAACGGGTTCTCGTTCCTCGGTGTCGCCAACCACAGAGGGCTTCCACTTTTCGCTTGCGTCTCGTGATTTTCTGCCATTTTAGCCAGGATGCAAGGGCAGTACCATAGTGATGCAAGGACAGTCCCATAGTGTAGTGTGCAAGGACAGTCCCACAGTGTCATGTAGTGTCATGATGCAAGGGCAGTACCATGGTTCATGTACCATAGTGTCAGCGAGAATGCGAGTACTGTAGAGCGTGAGGGTGGGCGAGGTGGGTACGGAGGTTGGGGGAGCGGAGTTGGGGGAGGGAGGAGAGGGGGGGGAATGGGTCGGGGAGGGGGGGGGGAGATAGGGGGGGGGTGGGGAGGGTCTTTGAGACTATCCGCTTGTTGTGCATATTAATATACATTGAATTAGCTGAATGTAAGACCGAGCGTGTCAAGGCTAGTCTGTGAAGCGTGTGTGTGCAGCGTGTGTGTGTGCGCGCGCATCGTGTCCGGGTCGATTTTTGTGCTTGGGGCGTCATCATCTTTCTTGAAGCCATTTCGTCTGCGGCAGTTGCTGAGACCAGTCCTGGTCGCAAGTTGGCGTTGACAGGCGTAATTCCGTGGAAATGGAGAGCTTATAAATTGTTAAAAAATATTGAATTTAATGAAGACTATGCCAAGCTTAACTTGAAAACTCAGACAATATCAGTCGCTGCGTATCACGAGAGCGCACGCGCGAAATTTCCATTGACATGCGCCATCGTCGTCAAGATGCACGGCAGAGGATGCGGTGCTCCGTTCAAAAGAGCTAAAAGCACCAGATTTACCGCGTCTCCACAACACCCCACCCACCCACCCACCTCACCCACCACAATGATGAATACAGTTGATTATAGTTGCTTTTGTGCTGCCTGTCGTGCAGCTGTTTGCTTGCGTCCACCGACGATACCCACGCATGCGCAACACCGCTGCAACATCGACTATTCCCCACCCCACCGTGGCCCTCTCCACGCTGCCCTCGCCAACTACTCCGTCTACTAAGACTCTACTTGTCTTTGCGTGAAGATTTGCCGCTGCCGCCCGCCTTTTTCTGCAACACACACACACACACACACACACACACACACGCACGCACGCACGCACACACGCACACACACACACAAGCAGTGCCCGTCGCAACAAGGTCACTACCCACTTTAGGCGCGCGCCACTCTACCAGACGCGCGCGCGCGCGCAAACACAAGCACAGACACATAACATACACACAAGCACAGACACATAACATACACACAAGCACAGACACATAACATACACACAAGCACAGACACATAACATACACACAAGTACAGTGTCAGACAGATGCTGTCCGCAAGTGCGAGCAGCGTTTGCATGCACACACGCATGGGTGCACAGGCGAACGAACAACGCAGGACGGGAAGGCTGTGCAGGCCTGCCCAGTAGCCCGAAGGGAGGATTATGAGATTATTACGTCGGGGGTTCAGGGAGCAGGCCTCCAAACACAAAAAAGAGACCAAAAACAAAAAATAAAGAAAGAAAAGAAAAAGAGACCTGCTCTCGGCGTTTTGCCTTGTCGGCCTCGGCTTTGCTATTTGCAGCTTGCACCTTGTAGAATTGATAGCCCAGGAAGACGAAGAGCAAGAGCACAAACGCCAGCACGAAGAGAGCTGTCGTTGTTTAGGGTTTAGGGTTTAGGTGGTCAAGAGATTTGTCCGTTGAAGACGAAGAGCACGAGGACCCACGCCAGCACACCGAGAGCTGTCGTTGTTCGCGTGTGCGTGTGCGTGCGTTAGCGTGCGTTGTTCGTGATCTATGTGATTCTTACTGGGTATGTCTATGTGCGTCTGCGTGTGTGTGTGAGGATGTGCACAAAGTTGTGATGAATGCTTTGCGTCGGGTTAGTGTTTAGAGTTTAGTGTTTAGATTGCGTTGACTGCTTTGTTTCGGGCTCTGTTAAAAACGTGCATGCGGAGAGAAAGAAGAGACCTATGCTGTCGTTGACGGCCATGGAAAAGGCACCATCGCTCTTGTCAATCTGCACAGCGTGTGTGCCAGCGTAAGTGCATGTTGAAAGGGGCCAAGATCCCGACCACGCTAGCGCCTATGTTTCGCTGTCTAGCATCTGCTTGTCGAATCCCTTCCCATTGGCCCGCCCGCCGTGCCGTTTGGAGAATGAGCATTGGAGGCCGCGATTGATCCCATGGGAGCGTGTAGGTACTAGAAATGAAGACATTTTGATTTTCAAGCCACAAACGGCCTGTCTGCTGCATAGGGACAGGAGTCCACTGCAACAACACAGCTGGGATGCCCCACGCCTCCTGCTCTGCGTACGCTCTGGCAGCTCACCTCAACCATTTGTCGATGCCCACGTGGGCTCGTTGGAAGTTAACCTGTGAGATTAAATTAAAGAATAAAAAAATGGGTTTCTATTTTTTTTTATTTTGGAGCCCCCAAATGACCCCCGGAAATAGCAGTTTGCCTAAATGGTAGGCCTTTCACGCGGGGTTTGGCGCAGCGCAGGGGGGAAGGCAATGCGCGTGCGGGTTGCCTTCCTTATTCGAATGAGGAAGGCAATGCGAGTGCGGATGGAGCGACGGTGCCTTAGAACCTCAACCAGCAAAAAACACCCGCTGAAGAGCCGGGTGCTGAGCCACAGCACGGTTTGCCAGCGGGAGGGCTGGCGGTCGTTAGCAGGGTGCTCACGGCGAGACACGCTTACTGCAGCGGAGAAAGGCGTCCACTTGTGCGTTGGCGGGTGTGCGCGCGGCTCGCGACCAAGGGGTCTCTTTGCCACCAGTGCCTCTGGCTGCAACCTACGCGCCATGTGTCACAGAACAACAGGCACTGAAGCCATGCTGTTGCCCGTGCAGTTCTCGGTTCTGCGTCGCGTCAAGCTGCTAGACGGCCCCTACGTCGGCCCCGAGGACGTGAGTACACCTGCATGTGTTCTGTGTTCGCAGTGCCACCCGTGTGTCGCTCTGTCCACCCCTTATCTCGAACAGCGCCGGGGGCTTCGTGTGGAAGCCTGCGTGGTGTTTTCAACGAGCGCAGCCAAGTGAAGATCAATGTTGTCAACGAGAGTACCCGCGGGCATCATCATGATCACACGGCATTTTTGTGCCGGCAGTGGTTTCTTGACAGCAATCTACCTTGACCTTTGCTCCGACGTGAGCGAAATTTGTTAGCCATAGACAGGCATGAGGAGAACCACGAGGAGTACCATGTGGAGTCGCCCGCGGGCACACGTACGCAACGCTGTGGTCACGTGTCTGACTCCCCTGTCTGCTATGCGCGTATTTTTGCAGAACTGGGCTGCTGTTGAGCAATTCGCGCAGCTCTGCTACAACCCCACCCCCTCCCTGGTGAGTGCCTGCCCGACGTTTGAGGCTTTCCTTTACTGGAACACGCGCACTGGGCATGCGCGGCATGCGCGTCGATTGTTTTCCGTAGTGGGGATGCTCCTGCCGGCCGTTTCATCTGTTGATCGTGTCGCACCCTTGGGTTGGACAACAAGCCAAAGGATTATGCGCGACACTGCCGTCTGGAAGCTGAAACTGACGTCCGGCGTTTCGCAGGTGACTCTCGACCCATGCTCCATGTCCAACGAGAACGCTGGCTCCCAGAAGGATGATCCTTTCTACGCCGGCGGTTCCCAGTATGCGAAGGAGTAATTGCTTCAGTTGAAAGCGATTAGAGAGAGCAGCTACTCGTGCACAAATGCACGGTGTGTGGCTGCGCGGAAAACAGTGCATTGTTAGCACAGTCCTATATTAATTGCGCTAAGCGCGCGCGGTGGGATGGTGGATTGAAACCAGTTGCCTTTGAGCGTCTTCTTTCCCTGCAGCGTCTCGTACAGAAATCACTAGAGCGCTCGTGCATGCGCCGCCCATCTTGGGGCAAGGCGCTTCCCCTTGGGTCCAGCCCGCGTCCAAACCAAGCGTTCACCACCAGACCACCCCGGTCGAGCGCAATTTGCGGAGGACCTCTCTAAGTGATCATTGGAATCCCTAAGGCCTGTAATGTATCAGAAGACGCGGAAGCTCGCCCTCTACCACTTGCACAATGTGGGTACTTCCAATGATCAATGTGTGAGCAACAGTCGCCGCCGTGTCGTCCTTGCTGTGTGCGGCTAAACCGGAAATCGAACTGAAGGAAAAGTTTTCGGTATTTCCGACCGGTGCAAACAGGAATATCGGTAGTACCGGACTTGGGTGGAGACTGGGAAGTGGGGTGGGGATGGAGCCGACAGGAATCCCCCGTTTGGGGTAGCGGGCCATCGGGCGCCCCGCCGCTTGGCTGGTACCGTAGAGCTCGTAGTACCACCAGCATGTCAACCTCCACACCATATGTTCCCTCAAAAATTACATGGACGCAGCCCCAACTCGCTAGAGCTGCATTACTTCCTCGTCACCCTCTCCACCCACACAAACTTTGAACGCAGCGCATGTCATTGTTGCGGTGCTAGAGGGCCCTTTTGTCAGTTCGATGTCGAAAAGGTTTTGCACACGCATCGCTATCCCGATCCGCCTCTACATTACGTATGCGGAGCAGCCTCCACAGCCTTTTCCACAGCAGTCTACACGTCGCTTTGCAGAAAGATCCTTCTCGGTACGTATTCATATCTGAAATTTCCCGAATACTGATTATGGGAGCACGACCTTGTGCTGGAGGGGCATGACTCTGGAGGAACTCGGCATCGAGAAGTTGTTTGTTGACAAGGAAAGAGAAGGCCCAAGGTGGGATGTGCGCGAATTCATTCAGTGGATATTTACATATACCATTCTGATTTCCTTTCCTCTGAGACCTCCGCTTCATGCAAGTGCTGGTCGCCTCACAGGAAGATTTTGGTTGCTCGGTCCAGCCAAATGCTTTACAGGACGCTTTCCGGCACCTAGAAACTGAGATTGAAACTTCTAGCGCTGGTTGAGTCAGAAACTTCCAGCGTCGTTGGTGTTGGATTTTCCAGTTTTTCCCCGAGCACGACTAGAATAGGCTGGCTAGGCTTTGCGGATTGGCGGAAAGAGTGCACGGAATAGTGCTCTTTTAAATAGAAAATGTACGTCTCTTTTGCGAGATTCTGGACCTAACTGGGTTGTGGCTCCGCAGTCTTTATTTAGCTTTATTTAGAAACCGGTTGGCAACTCCGGCTCCCATGAGCCGGAAGAGTGGAAGCGTAAGGCTAAGCACTGTAAAGAATAAGGTGACATGTGACGGATGCTCTTCCATGGCCCACGTACCCCGCCACGAAAGAACTGTGTTACAGTGCGGACAAGAGGTGCAATGCCGCCAAGGGAAGGCCAAACGACACAACATACATCCACGTCCCCACGTTGTTTCTTCCTCGAGGTTTTCCGCTGCCGTTGTCCCCTTGCCCTAATATCCGACCACCATCTCCTTCGACGTTCTGCGGAATGGGAGCGCAAACATAAACAAAATGTTACCAAAGACACTGAAAAGACACGACTGATGGGGATTGATGAGGGGGTGGGGGCACGGGAGTGGAAAGCAAGATGAAAGAGCTCTCGCTGCCCAGGATTCGCCATTGAGAATCCAAGAACTTGACCAGCGGTTGACCAGCGGTTGACCCTCTGAATAAAACTTCTCTCTCTCTCTCTCTCTCACACACCACACACTCCATCTCTCTGCCCCTCTCCCTCAAATATTATGTGTGCCCTCTCCCTCAAATACTATGCACACATACAGGCATGCACGCACATAAAGTGCCGTTTGAGAGCGGTGCGCGTGTCGTGTGTGCCTGTGTGAGCACACACACACACACGCACACACACACACACACAGTGCACACAGACACAGACACGCAAGGTCACCTGGACGTAGGCGTAGAGAAGCAAGCCCGAAAACGCGAGCACCATCCCTGTCGGATTCCACATCATCATATATATATAAGCACAGTGTGCATCGACACGGAACACAGTGACATGCATGTATCCTCCTCCTCATTTGACATGCCATCTTATATATATTAGCACAGTGTGCATCGACACGGAACACAGTCAGTAGAAACTGGTTATAATGGTATAGTTCCAATTGGAAATATTTATGGAAGGATATTTACATATATATATATATGTATATATAATATAGTAGGTTGAGTAGGTTGAGGAGGTTGATAGTGTGGGGTTCGTGAGGAGGTTAAGAGCGTTCGTGGTAAGGGTTCGTGAGGAGGTTCAGAGCGTTAGTGGGAGTTCGTGAAAAGGTTGAGTAGCGTGAGTAGCGTGAGTAGCGTGAGTAGCGTGAGTAGCGTGAGTAGCGTGAGTAGCTTGAGTTCGTTAATGGGGTTCGTGAGTGGCTTTTTTGTTTTTGTACCAAAGTATAAAAAAAAGCTTGTCATCTTTAATAATCCTCTAAAAGTCATTCTAAAAAAAATAACGTTTTTCTTTAGCCTCTTATTAGGGGATAGTGTTTTTGTGCCTAACTTTTAGAATGACTTGTAGCGGAATAAAAAACAAAATCCTCCGGCGACGCAGGGATTCAAATGTCATTAAAACATTATGTTTAGTTTAGTCCATAAAGACTATTAGTTTAGTTAACAAGCCTAGTACCCAGGGATTCAAATGTCATTAAAACATTCTAAGGTCTCATTGAAAGTACTAAAATATTTTACACCTAATACTATTGGATAAGATTAGAATACATTCTTAAATACGTTAATAATTCGAGAGGAACTTTAGATACGTCTAAATAATTATGATACGTCTAAATAATTGTACTGTATATGACAACAAAATTGTACTGTATGTGTATGATACTAATAGATTTTTTAATATATCACAAAAAAAAAATTATGATACGTCTAAATAATTGTACTGTATATGACAACAAAATTGTACTGTATGTGTATGATACTAATAGATTTTTTAATATATCACAAAAAAAAATAATTATGATACGTCTAGATAATTGTACTGTATATGACAACAAAATTGTACTGTATGTGTATGATACTAATAGATTTTTTAATATATCACAAAAAAAATAATTATGATACGTCTAAATAATTGTACTGTATATGACAACAAAATTGTACTGTATGTGTATGATACTAATAGATTTTTTGACATATAACAAAAAAAAAATAATTATGATACGTCTAAATAATTGTACTGTATATGACAACAAAATTGCACTGTATGTGTATGATACTAATAGATTTTTTGACATATCACAAAAAAAAAAATTATGATACGTCTAAATAATTGTACTGTATTCCCTTCTCATCTGATAGATTTTGTAATATATCACATGTCTTACATTTCTCTTTGCCTATTAACACATACATTATATATATTACACACAGAAAAAAAATGTAATCAAAGTACAACGTAAATGTTCCTTTACATACTTTAATATTTTCTAAATCCTTATTATGCTGCGTTCTTTTTAATATCTCATCTTTATTCTTTTCATATCGCTCTTTATTATAAAAAATCTTTTTAGGTTTCTGCGTCGCTTCCATTTCAAAGGCGCGTTTGAACACTGTTTAGTTTTAGTCAATAAAGCCTATTAGTTTAGTTAACAAGCCTGTACCCAGGAGATTCTTGGGAATCTCTTTATTATAAAAACTCGTTTTAGGTTTCTGCGTCGCTTCCATTTCTCATGTTACTAAATATATTATTTACCCATTTCCAATACCTCTAATCTATTTTTTAAATTATTAATTTCTTCTCTTTGGTCCATAATACTTTTATATATTTCTTGTACTGAACTAATAGTTAAAGCGTGGAAGTACTCCTTCTTCATTATATATATACATATATATATAAGCACAGTACGCATGGACACAGAACACAGTCAGTAGAAACTACTCAGGAGATTCTTGGGAATCAAAGGCGCGTTGAACACTGTTTAGTTTAGTCAATAAAGACTATTAGTTTAGTTAACAAGCCTAGTACCCAGGAGATTCTTGGGAATCAAAGGCGCGTTGAACACCACAAAGCCTATTGCAAGCGTAATGGCCGTCTTCAGATGCCCCAGGGTCTGTTAATTTCAGTCAATAAAGCCTATTAGTTTAGTTAACAAAGCCTATTGCAAGCGTAATGGCCGTCTTCAGATGCCCCAGGGTCTATTTGTGTTCTGTTTTGTTTAGTTTAGTTTAGCGTAATGGCAGGGTCTGTTTAGTTTAGTTTAGTTTAGTTTCAACGCCACACGGCCTATTGCAAGCGTAAGGGCCTTCTTACGATGCCCCAGGGTCTGTTTAGTTTAGTTAACAAAGCCTATTGCAAGCGTAAGGGCCTTCTTACGATGCCCCAGGGTCTGTTTAGTTTAGTTAACAAAGCCTATTGCAAGCGTAAGGGCCTTCTTACGATGCTGTGATGCCATAGGCTTTGTTAACTAAACTAATAGGCTTTGTTAATTAAACTAAACTTCTTACGATGCTGTGATGCCCCAGGGTCTGCGCACATATGTTTCTCACTTGCGCATGGAGGAGGAGGAGACCCTGGCATCACTCCTCCTCCTCCTCCTGCGATGCCCCAGGGTCTGCGCACACACAGACATATACACACAGACATATACACAGAGAGAGACATACAACACCTGGAAGGTGAGAGGAGAGGTGCGGGTGAGAGGAGAGGTGCGGGTGAGAGGAGAGGTGCGGGTGAGAGGAGAGGTGCGGGTGAGAGGA
>Ga0315899_10005347_pt1 | contig 13864 bp, 13 predicted proteins | sample LakEriMetagenome_2_FD_203518 | JGI IMG/M metagenome (GOLD analysis project Ga0315899, IMG submission 203518) | Freshwater fungal communities from buoy surface, Lake Erie, Ohio, United States - Buoy 4 MA112 | ecosystem: Environmental > Aquatic > Freshwater > Lake | place: USA: Lake Erie, Ohio...
TCAGATCGTGGTGATGGATCAGGGCCGGATCGTGGAGAGCGGCAGCCACGAGCAGCTGATCCATGCCGGCGGTGCCTACATGAACCTGTGGCGGGTGCAAGCCGGCCTGCGCCCGAACGAGGCCCTGAGCCTGTGATCAGCGACGGGCAGGCGGCCAGCCAAAGAACTGACCGCCGCGTACGCCAGGCGCGAGCTTCGAGTCAAGGCGGGTGAAATAAGTTGTGAGAATGAAGAGTCCCGCCCTGCAGCAGTCGCCCCCGCCAACGCGGCGTCGACGCCGCGATGAGGTCCGGCCGATGCTGCTGGCCATGACCTGCGGCCTGGCCGGGGGCCTGGCCCTGGCCGTTCCCTTGCGGGATCTGCTGGCGGGCCAGATGCTCGGGCCGGTGCGGCAGATGGCCAATCCGTTCAGCGCCTGGACGGGCCTCGGCGATCGCGAGGTGGTGATCCTCGGCACCGATGTGGGCGGCGGTAACACCGATGTGATGTACACGCTGCGGGTGCAGAGCGGCATCACCAAGCTGACGCAGGTGCCACGCGACACCTACATCGAATCCAGCAGCTTCGGGCCGCTCAAGGCCAACGCCCTCTACGCCATGGGCGGGCCGGAAGCCGTGAAGAGCGAGCTCTCCCGCCACCTGAACCGCCCGGTGCAGCACCACATCCTGGTGAACCTGTCGGTGATCCGCCGGCTCGGTGACGCCCTTGGCGGCCTGGAGGTGACCGTGCCCAAGCGCATGGTGTATCACGACAATACGCAGGGTCTGCACATCGATCTGCAACCGGGCCGTCAGGTTCTGCGCGGCAACGACATCGAGGGCTTCCTGCGCTTCCGCCACGATGAGCTGGGCGACATCGGCCGACTCGATCGGCAGCGGCTTCTGCTCAAGGCCCTCTTCGATCAGATCACCCGGCCCGAGAGCCTGGTGCGCCTGCCGGCCCTGCTGGCCGCCGCCGGCAAGGACCTCAAGACCGACCTCGGCCCGATGGAGATCGGCGGCCTGATCACCGCCATGGGCGGTACCCAGCTCGATGCTGAGCGGCTGGGCGGGCGGCCGTTCATGCGGGATGGCATCAGCTACTGGCAGGCTGAATGGCCGGCCGCAGCCAGCAGCAGCGATACCAGCGGCAGGCCTGAACGTTACCGGCTGCTGTTCTGAGGGTCAGAGTCGGGCGTGGAGCCCGACCCGGCCCCATAGGCCGCCGGCACCACCAGAAGGAACAGCCACCACCACACCAGCACCGCCGCGGCCAGCGGCACGGTGAGCCACCACAGCCGCAGCCACCACCAGCTGCCAGCCACCACAGCCACGCCGGTGAGCAGGATCGACCATGGTTGGCACCACCAGGGCTTGAGGCGCCAGATGTCGGTCCCGGCGGCCGGCTGCACCCGATCGGCCTGCTCAGCCATGGCCGGCTCCCGACGGACCGCCTCCGCTCAGGTGGTCCCCGCCATTGCCGCCCTCGCCGTTGCCATGGCTGCGGCCGTGCTGCGAGAGCACGATCAAAGCCAGCACCAGGGCCGCTGCGGCCAGCACCGGCGTTGAAGCGGCCACGGTGACCCCCAGAGCGGCGGTGAACCAGATCGAGGCAGCGCTGGTGAGGCCGTGCACCTGGGGGGTGCGGCTATGGCGGCGGCCGGAGCGATCCACCAGGATCTCGCCGGTGCCCAGGAAGCCAATGCCCGTGGCGACACCCTGAATGGCGCGGCTACGCGCATTGGCATCGGCGCCGGCCGCCAGCACCATCAGGCAGGCGCTCAAACCCACCAGCACGTGCACGCGCACGCGGTTCGGCTGCGGACTGCTGAAATGCTGAGCGCGGTTCCAGCCCACGGCCGTGCCGCACAGCACCGCCAGGCCCATGCGCAGGATCGCTTCGAGATCAGGTGTGAGCTGCAGAGGCATTGGCATGGCCCCGATCTAAGGCAGGAGCGGCCCGTTGGCCATAGGCTCCCGCCAGAGCGTTGCACCCGGCGGCGCCACCCCGGTTCCAGGCCCATGGATCCGCAGCTGCTGCGCAACTGCCTGAAGATGGCCGTGGCCGTGTTCATCACGGCGGCGATCGCCGTGTGGTGCGAGCGGGTCGAGTTCATCTGGTACCCGCTGCTGGCGGTGATCATGGTGGTCGACGACCAGGACGATCAGACCGTGCAGGCGGCGATGGGCCGGATCCTCGGCACGGTGGTGGGTGGCCTGGTGACCTTCCTGGTTCATACGGCGCTCAGCGGCTGGCAGGGCGTGATGGTGTCGCTGCTGTTGATGATTCCGGTGCTGCGGGCCTTCGGCTGGCAGTCGAGCCTGAGCACGGCAGGGCTGCTCAGCGTGATGTTCCTGATGATCCCCAGCCATGAGGCGCTGAACTGGGACTACGTGTTCAACCGCGCCCTGGACACGGTGGTGGGCTGCCTGGTGGCCCTGGCGGTGGGGCTGCTGTTCTGGCCGCGCACCAGCTACCACGAGCTGCGGGCCGCCGACGGCCGCCTGCGCCAGAGCCTGGCGGCCCAGCTGCAGCGCTATGAGCATTGGCTGCAGGGGCCACCGGCGTTGCCACTGCCGGCGCCGCTGAACGTGGCGCCGCTGTCGGCGGATCTGGCACGGATCGAAACCCTGGTGAACCGCGAGCGCAGTGGCCCGCGCCACCGGCGCCTGCGCGCCAGCGGCTGGGAGCGACGGCTGATGCTCTGGCGCCAGGCTCAGCAGCACTGGATCGCCTGGGAGCGACTGCTGCACGGGCTGCCGCCGGGCCTTGATGGCGACTGCCAACCCCTGGCCAGCGGCATCCGCGCCCTTGCCCGCCAACTGGCGGGGGGCACGCAGCCAACGCCAGCGCGCGATCCAGCCACCTGGTGCGCGCTGGCCCAGGCGCGGGGGATGCCGCTGCTGCCGCTGCTGGCCCTGGCGGAGGAGCAGCGGCCGCTCCACGCCAGCCTCGGGGCGATCGGCCGGAGCCTGCCGCCATGCTGATGAGCCGCGCCGAGCTGCGCCTGGCCGTGACGGCGGGATTGGCCAATGGCTTCGCCAGCATCAGCGGCCTGCCGTTTGGGATGTACCTGCCCCTGGCGGTGCTGGCCGTATGCACCGGCACCTACGGCGGCTCGCTGGAGCTGGGCCGCCAGCGGCTTCTCGGCAGCGTGCTCGGCTCGCTGGTGCTGCTGATCGGCTACCACAGCCTGCAGGGGCTGCCATTCCCCCTGGCGATCGCGATCACGCTGGCGGTGCTGCGCGGGCTGGGTAGCTGGCTGGGGCTGCAGGTGGGCTACAAGGTGGGCGGCATCATCGTGGTGATGGGCTGGGTGGTGCACGACCAGCAGCTCGGCAGCTGGCTTGCCCTGCGCCTGTTCTGGACAGCCCTCGGCATCCTGATCGCCCTGCTCAGCCTGCAGCTGATCTGGCCGAGCCAGGCCCTGGCCACGGCCCTGCGCAGCTACAACCTGCTGCTGTGCCAGCTGCAGCAGAGCCTGAGAGCCCTGGCAGCGCAACTGCAACCGGCCCTCGCCTCGGATCAGAGGCCAGGCTCCGCACCGCTGACGCCACTCCAGATCCGTGGCCTGCGCTTGCAGTTGCTGGCACTGCGGCGCCAGCGCCCCAGCCTGGCGGGCGAGCTGGGCAGCAATCCGCAGCGCCATCCGGCCTACCAGCTGATGCTCAACCTCGACGACGTGGCCTCTCGGCTGATCACCAGCATCGGCGGCATGCAGCGACACAGCCCGCCGACCTCGCTCGATGCCGCCCTGGTGGAGCGGCTGCACCGGGCCGAGGCGGAGCTGCTGCTGCTGCTGGTGGCGCGGCTGGATCTGTGGCGCCAGCACCTTGAGCCGGGATCACGGCAGCGGCGACGTCTGCCGCGGCCACCGCAGCCACCACTGCAGACGCCGCTCACCTGGCTGGAGCTCACGCGCGAGCTCAACGACAGCGGCGCCAATGCCGCCTCCCTGGATCGGCTGGAGCGCATCGCCGCGCGGCTGGTGCTCTGCCGGCAGGCGCTGCAGGCGATCAGCGACGGTGAACGCCAGTGGGCCGCAATCGTGCCGGGCTGAGGGGAGCCGGCCGGAGGCTGACCGATCGGAACCTCAGCCCTGCGGCCGCGACGACCACCAACGCTCAATCCGGTAGCCGAGCAGCACCAGCAGCACCACCAGCCAGAACCACAGCTCAGGGGGATTGGCGTTGCAGAGGATCAGCAACAGCACCACCTCGGCCACCAGCCAGGGCAGCTCCTGGCGCAGCAGCTGGTTACGGATCGGCAGACGCGGCAGGGGCATGGCGAGCGCTCAGGGCAGGGGGCCGGGCTGGCGCAGCTCAGGCAGGTTCCAGCGGCGATCAATCGGCAGGCTGCGGTAGCCGCCGGTGAGCGCCCGCAGACCAGGCAGCGCATAGCTCAAAGGACTGCGCCATTCCACATAGGCATGGCTCTGAATCGTGAGACCCTCGCGCACGGGGAACACCCCGCTGCCCTCGGAGAGGGTCCAGCGGTAGCCATCGAGGCTGCGGGAGTCGCGCTCGAGGGCGATCTCGGCGCGCATCACCGGGCCGCTCTTGGTGAGCTCGCGCGCCAGCTGCGGGTTGCCGGTGGTGGTGGAGACGTCGTCTTCTGTGGCGGGGAGGCTGAGCACCTGGCTGACGCGGCCGATGATGCCGCCGAAGCGGCCCCGCTGGTTCCAGCGGGGCACCACCTCCACCGGCAGACCGAGCGGCAGGCGGCGGGCATCAGCGGGGGCGAAATAAGCCACCGCCTTGAGGGGGCCATCACCGGCGGCGGGCTGGGCGGCACGGCCGATCGTGCCAAGCCGCTGGCCGTGGGCAACGGTCTGGCCGGGGATCACCTGCAGATCGAGCACGCGGCCATCGCGCTCGGCCACCACCTGGCCGTCGTAGGCAATGCGGGCCTGGGTGACGCGGATCTGCCGGCGCAGGTCGCCGATCTGATAGCGGCGCTGCAGGGCCTGGGTCTCGATCTGCAACTTCACCTGCTCGTAGGCCGTCTGCACCTTGCGGCGATCGATACGCACACCATCAAGGTTCACGGATGTGTTGGTGAGCCCCTGCTCGGCGGACACCACTTCGGTGGAGAGGGGCGCCACCACGTCACGGCGGCTGAGCCATTCGAGGTTGCGCAGCTTGCTGGCATAAGTGGCCTGCAGGGCGCGGTAGCGCACGCTGTCGTCGTCGAGCTTGGCCAGCGCGGTGTCGACCGCCAGCTTCTCGGTGGCGAGGCGCAGGCGATCGCGCCCATCGAGATCGCGGTTGATGCGCTCCAGCTGGGCCAGGTTGCCGCGCTGCTGCTGCAGCTGCTTCTCCAGCACAGGCAGATACAGGGTCATCAGCACCTGGCCCCTGCGCACCGGCTGACCCGTGCGCACCGCCACGCTCTGCACCTGGCCGGCGGCGCGCGCGTTGAGCACGCCGGCATTTTCGGGATAGATGAGCACCCCGGAGCCGATCACCTCGGTGGGCACCGGCCACAGCAACGCCCAGAGGCCGATCAGTGCGCCCATGCCCGCCAGGCATACCCCCACCTGGTCGTGGTCGCTCAGGCCAGCCCAACGGCCGCGCACACCGGCAAGCAGGCCTGAGGTGGAGGGCAGGGGTGAAACCTCGCTCATGGCCGCCAGCATGCACGGGCTAAGCCATCTTGGCCAGGTCAGGGCAGACTGCAGCACACTTCAGCAGCTCCCAGGTTGCGCGTGCAGCGTCAAGGCCGCCAGGCGCGAGACCCGATTCAGTCCGCGGCGCCGCGCTGGCTGGGGATGCTGTGGACCCCGGCGGTGCTGGCCCTGCTCCAGGGGACACTTCTCGCACAACCGCAGCAGAGGCCCAGACAGGTGGCCCCGGCGGCCAGCACCGCCACACTGGAGCGCAGCTGGCGGCAGCTGGATCAGCAGTTGCGCGCCCTCGACGCCCTGATCCCACCGGAACCCGGCCCGGGCACCACCACCCGGCAACAGGCGTTGATGCCCACGGCCGAACTGCCCGCCAACCTGCTGGCCCCCAATGCCGCGGCCAGCGGCCCGCTACCCGCCGGTGCCGGGGCGGCGCCGGCACCGCTGAGCCTGCCGACGGCGGCCGACCTGAACCAGGGCGCAGCAGGGATCCGTGCGCTCAGCCTGGAGCAGGCGCTGGCGATCGCCTTCGCCGGCAGCGCCCCGCTGCAGGCCCAGCGGCTGCAGGTGGCGGCGGCCCTGGCGGAACTGCAGGCCAGCCTGGGCAGGTACTGGCCACGGATCAGCGCCGTGGCCGATGGCAGCGGCAACCAGAGCAGCAATAACCTCAACGCCCCGGCCGGCAGCGCGACGGGCTTTGGCCCCAACTTCGAAGCCAACGGCCTGCTGGCGGCCAATGGCCAGCCCGTGAACGGCCCCTTCTATGTGCCGAACGGCGGTGGTGCCTACTTCAACGGCTTCACCACCCAGGGCTTCGCCGGCCTGCAGCTCGACTACGCCCTGATTGACTTCGCCCGCACTCCGACCGTGCAGGCGGCGCGGGCGCGGCTGACAGCCGCCCGCAACCGCTACGCCAACCAGCTGCGCCTGCTGCAGCTGCAGGTGAGCGAAGCCTATTACCAGCTGCAGCAGGCCGATCAGAGTGTGCGCATCCAGGAGGCGGCAGTGCGCAATGACCTGGTGATCCTGCGCGATGCACTCGACCTCAAGATCGCCGGCCTGGTCCCACGGCTGGATGTACTGCGGCGCCAGGCGATCGAGGCGAGCGATCAGGAGGCCCTGATCCAGGCCATGGCGGATCGGGCCATCGCCCGCCGCCGCCTGGCGGTGCTGCTGAACCTGCCGCCGCAGCTCACCCCCAGCGCCGCCGATCCGATCACGCCGATGCCGCGCTGGCCGCTCGACCTGGAGGCCAGCCTGCTGGCGGCCTACCGCGGCAATCCGGAGCTGGAGGCGCTGCTGGCAGCCCGCGAGGCCCTCTCGCGCCAGCGCGATGCCACCGCCGCCGGCCTGCTGCCGCAGCTGTCGCTCTTCGCCGAAGGGGGCGGCGGCGGCAGCAACAGCACGATGTACAACATCAATGGCCGCAACGGCGGCTGCTGCGGCACCACCGTGCTGCCGGTGCAGAACGCCAGCGGCTACGACTGGTCGGTGGGGCTGAGCCTGCGCTGGCTGCTGTTCGATGCGGGCAGCACGGCCGGCGAGGCGAGGGCCCTGGCACTGCGGGCCGAGGCCACCGCCCAGGAGTTCGCCGCGCAGCGCGATGCGATCCGTCTGCGACTGGAGAGCGCTTTCTTCAACCACGAGGCCAGCCTGGCCAAGCTGGCGGCGGCGCGGCGTGGCGTCAGCGCCAGCCTGGAGGCTTTCCGCGATGTGCGCCTGCGCTACCAAACGGGCCTCTCCAGCGAAGTGGACCTCTCCATCACCCAGGAGCGGCTGATCAGCAGCCTGGTGCAGCGGCTCAATGCCACCACGGCGGTGAACATCAGCTATGCGCAGCTGCTGCGGGAACTGCTGCCGGTGCCCCGCGATCCGGGTGCCGTGCTCACGCCCCAGCTGGTGCTGGCCACACCCCCAGGCGCTGCAGCTCCCGGGTCGCCGGCCCCGACCCCTGCCGCTCGGCCATAATCGCCGCGGCCAGCAACGGCGCCAGCAGGGGCACCTGGGCGAAGCCGCCGCTGAAGCCGCTGAACAGCCACAGGCCCGGCGCCCCTGCCACCGGAGCTGCCCGGGGCCGGCCATCGCGGCAGAACGCCACCGGCACCTGCCGGTAGCGGGCCTGGCCCTGCTGCAGGCGTTGGGCCAAGCGGGGATCGCCGTCGGCGATGACCTGCCGCAGCCAGGCCTCAGCCTGCTCGGGCGCCGGCGCAGCGGCGCTGTCGAGGGCGTGATCGCTGGCGGGCGCAATCCAGCTGAGCTGGCCGACCAGCAGGCCGGAGCGGCGGGGCACCAGGCCGGCATCCACGACCCAGTCGGGGGCAGCCAGGGAGGCGGAGCGGAGCTCGAGGGCGAGGCGCTCGAACCGCCCCGGCAGCAACAGCAGCTCGGAGGCGGCGGCGCGCTGGCCCGGCGATGCCGGCAGCTCCAGCACACCGGCCCAGCTGCACTGCAGCACCGGGGGCAGGCCAGGCCAGAGCCGGCGGCAACCGCCACCGGCGGCCAGCACCAGCTGCTCAGCCTGAAGAGTATCGCCGCCTTCCAGCACCAGCCGCCAGCCAGCTCCGGCCGCCAGGGGCTCCAGCCGCTGGGCGCGCCCCGGCAGCCAGCGCACACCAGCGGCCGCCAGCAGCGCCGGTAACCGCGCCAGCAGCACGCCCGGATCCACCTGCGAGAGCGGCAGCAGCCGCAGGCGTGCCAGCAGCGCCGGTGCGGCGGCGGCGCCGAGCAGGCGGGCCCGCACCGGCCGCCAGCCGAGATCACCATGGCGACGCTGCAGCCGCCGCCAGCGGGATGCCGAACCGGCAGCGGCCCGGGCCAGGGGAGTGGATGCCAGGGGCCAGCCTGGGATCACGCCATAACTCCAGGCCGTGGCCGAGGGCGCCGTGGGACCGGGGGCGGCCTCAAGAACGGTGACGGCAGCGCCAAGCCGACGCAGCTGCAGGGCGAGGAGCCCCCCGGCCAGGCCACCCCCAACGATCAGCACGCCAGGGGAGGCGGCGGCCATCAGATCTGCAGGGTGAAGGAGTGGATCACCTGATGGAACAGCACCTTCACCTTCGGCCAGCGCACCTCATTGGTGCTGGCCGCGAGGGTGTAGAGGCGGCCGCGATCAACCACCACGGTCGCCAGCTCATGGCGGTCGCGGTCGTTGAGGTGCACGGCGTATTCGAGGTCATAGAAGGTGCGGCCACCGTCCTCGCGCTCCACGGCCTCCACCAGCTCGGCTTCCCGGCCGCTGCCCTCAGGGGCGATCACAACGCGGCGCAGCTTCTCGCCCACGGCCACGGCACTGCCCAGGTTGTCGAGGTTGTTGGTGTTGTTCACGTCCGAGACCACCAGGCTGAGGGTTTCATCAGCATTGATCAGGTCGTGGAACACCACCTGAGGCCCTTCACTCACCTGCACCCGCGTCCAGCCGGTGGGGTAGAGAAAGGCGTAGCGACCATCGGGGCTCTGGAAGGAGTTCAGGCCAGCGGCGGCGGCGCTGCAGGCGCTGACAGCCAGGGCGAGCACCCCGGCGAGCAGCAGCGGCAGCAGGCGGCGCAGGGCGGAGCCGATGGCGGGGCTGGGCATCGCGATCAGGGGCGGGCTGCGCGCATTCTCCCGCCCCGCTGCCATGCCCGGCGACGCCCCTAGATTCCGGCCAGCTGCAGCGCGCATCCTGAGCGGTTTCACCCGCCCCCTGGCCAGGCTGATCGATCAGTTCGAGCGGCTGCCCGGCATCGGCCCGCGCACGGCGCAGCGCCTGGCGCTGCACCTGCTGCGTCAGCCGAGCGAGCAGATCCATGCCTTCGCCGATGCGCTGCTGGCGGCCCGCAGCCAGGTGGGGCAATGCCAGTGCTGCTTCCACCTCTCGGCCGAACCGGTCTGTGAGATCTGTCGCAACGAGACGCGCCGCACCGGCGTGCTGTGCGTGGTGGCGGATTCCCGCGATCTGCTGGCCCTCGAGCGCACACGGGAATTCAAGGGCACGTATCACGTGCTGGGCGGACTGATCTCGCCGATGGATGGCGTGGGGCCAGAGCTGCTGCAGATCCAGCCGCTGGTGGAGCGGGTGGATCGCGATGGCGTGATCGAGGTGATCCTGGCGCTGACGCCGAGCGTGGAGGGCGACACCACCAGCCTCTACCTGGCACGACTGCTGCGGCCGTTCACACGGGTCAGCCGCATCGCTTACGGCCTGCCGGTGGGCAGTGAACTCGAATACGCCGATGAGGTCACGCTGGCGCGAGCCCTGGAGGGCCGCCGGCCGATGGACTGACGCTCCGCTGCCCTCACCCGCCAACTCCACGCCCGCCGCGATGACCACCAGCCGCAGCCGCTACAGCGCCATCCCCCCCGCCGAGCGGTTGCCTGAATGGATCCGCACGCCGCTTGGCAATGCCAGCGATCTGGCCGGAGTGCAGGCTGTGGTGAAACAGCAGCGGCTGCACACGATCTGCGAGGAGGGGCGCTGCCCCAACCGCGGTGAGTGTTACGCGGCTGGCACCGCCACGTTTCTGCTGGGGGGCCCGATCTGCACGCGCAGCTGCGCCTTCTGCCAGGTGGAGAAGGGCGAGGCGCCGGCACCGTTCGATCCGGCGGAGGCGGAGCGGGTGGCGGTGGCGGTGGCGGAGCTGGGCCTGCGCTACGTGGTGCTCACCGCCGTCGCCCGCGACGACCTGGCCGACCACGGCGCCGGCCTGTTCACGGCAGCGATGGCCGCAATCCGGGCCCGCACAACGGCGGTGGCGATCGAAGTGCTGACGCCGGATTTCTGGGGCGGCCTGCGCGAGGAGCAGCAGGCGATCGCCGCCCAGCGGCAGCGGCTGGCGGCGGTGCTGGCCGCCGCGCCGGTGTGCTTCAACCACAACCTGGAAACCGTGGAGCGGCTGCAGGGGGAGGTGCGCCGCGGCGCCACCTACCGCCGCTCTCTGGGTCTGCTGGCGGCGGCGCGGGAGCTGGCACCGCAGATCCCCACCAAGAGTGGCCTGATGCTCGGTCTGGGCGAAACCATGGAGGAGGTGGTGCAGACCCTGCGCGACCTGCGCGCCGTGGACTGCCAGCGCCTCACCCTGGGCCAGTACCTGCGCCCCTCCCTGGCGCATATCCCGGTGCAGCGCTACTGGACCCCGGCCGAATTCGACGCCCTGGCCCACATCGCCCGCGAGCTGGGCTTTGCGGTTGTGCGCTCCGGTCCGCTGGTGCGCAGCAGTTATCACGCCGCAGGCGGCGGCTGACAGCCCCCCGACAGGCGGCAGCGGGCTCGCGATGATGGTGCGCTCCGCGACAGGGTCAACCGCCGTGCCACCCGCTGTGCCCTCCGCAACGCCAGTCGCAACACCACTCGCAACGCAGATCACCACTTTCGCGGAGTTTGCGCAACGGGCGGACTATTCGCTGCTGGATGCCCTGCGGGTGGATCCGCAGGCCAGCAGCGATGGCCGGGATCACCAGCCGCGCCAGGTGTTCTCCGGCCATTACGTGCCGGTGCGGCCCACGCCGCTACCGGAGCCGGAGCTGGTGGCGCACAGCAGCAGCCTGTTCGCACAGCTGGGGCTGAGCGAGGCGCTGGCCCATGACGAGCGGTTCCTCCGCCTGTTTGCCGGCGACATCAGCGTGGCGCAACCACCGATGCAGGCCTATGGCTGGGCCACGGGCTATGCCCTCTCGATCTACGGCACGGAATACACCCAGCAATGCCCGTTCGGCACCGGCAATGGCTACGGCGATGGCCGGGCGATTTCGGTGTTTGAGGGGGTGTTCAACGGCCAACGCTGGGAGATGCAACTCAAGGGCGGTGGCCCCACGCCCTACTGCCGCGGCGCCGATGGCCGCGCCGTGCTGCGCTCCAGCGTGCGCGAGTTTCTGGCTCAGGAGTTGATGCACGCCCTGGGGGTGCCCACCTCACGCTCTCTGATGCTGGTGCTGTCGCAAGCGGAACGCATACGCAGGCCCTGGTATTCACCGAACTCCCGCTCGTTCGATCCCGACATCCTGGTGGATAACCCGGCGGCGATCACCACGCGGGTGGCGCCGTCGTTCCTGCGGGTGGGCCAGCTGGAGCTGTTCGCCCGCCGCGCCCGCCGTGGCGAGCACCCGCAGGCGCTGAACGAGCTGCGGCTGATCGTGCAACACCTGATCAAGCGGAACTACAACGACGCGATTGATCCGACCCTGGCATTCAGCGAGCAGCTGCTGGAGCTGGCGGACCTGTTCCGCCTGCGGCTCACGGCGCTGGTGGCGAACTGGATGCGGGTGGGGTACTGCCAGGGCAACTTCAACAGCGACAACTGCGCCGCCGGTGGCTTCACCCTCGACTACGGCCCATTCGGCTTCTGCGAGCTGTTCGATCCAGGATTTCAACCCTGGACCGGCGGCGGCGAACACTTCTGCTTCTTCAACCAACCACAGGCCGCTGAAGCGAACTACCAGATGTTCTGGCTTGCGCTGCGGCCGCTGCTCGAGGACAACCCACAGGCTCTGGCCCGCCTCGATCGGATCCGGGAGGGCTTCGCCGACGTGATGGGCCATGAGGTGGAAGCGATGTGGAGTCGCAAGCTCGGCCTGAATCGCTACGACGCAGAGCTGGTGAATGAGCTGCTGCAGCTGATGCGGAAGTCGCAGGTGGACTACACGATCCTGTTCCGGAAGCTGTCGGAGATTCCCGAGGATCCTGCGCCCCTGAAAGAGAGCTTCTACGCACCAAGCACGGCAGCGCTGGATCAGCAATGGAGCCGGTGGCTGCAGCGCTGGCGCCATGCCATCAGCAGCAACGGCGATTCGCGGACGACAGCTGCAGCGATGCAGAGCGTGAACCCGGCGATCACCTGGCGCGAATGGCTGATCGCCCCGGCTTACGAGCGGGCGGCCCAGGGCGACACCAGCCTGATCCAGGAGCTGCACCAGGCATTCTCCAGCCGGCCCTATCACGATCCAGCCACGCCGATGGCCTCAAAGCTCAACCAGCGCAAACCGCTGGAGTTCTTCAACGCCGGCGGGATTTCGCACTACAGCTGTTCGTCCTGAACGAAACTGCTTTGCAGACAGGATTGCGGTGAAGCTGCAGCACCCATCAAAAAGACAGGATATAAGCCCAGGAAGCCACCACAACCTGGCCTGAGCAGCAGATCCATGAGGGGCAACTGCAACAGCTGAACCCACGTCACCGTCTTGCACAGATGTGACCCAAAGGCGCCCTACTGAATCGCCACCACCACCTGCAACCCATCCCGCGGGCTCGGACTGGGGATCAGAGCCAGGCTGAGGTCCTGATCAGCCACAAGCTGCAGACGGCACTGGCGCAGCAGGCCCACCGCCATCAGCCGTATCTCCAGTTCCGCCAGCGCCTTACCCAGGCACACCCGATCGCCGCCACCGAAGGGCAGCAGCAGCAGGCCGTTCCCGGGTTCCAGGTGGCGCTGGGGCCGGAAGGCATCGAGATCATCCGTGCCGCTGCGCGACAGGCGATTTGAAGCAGCCAGCGCCACCTGGATCACCCGCCCCTCGGGCACCAGCACCCCATCAAGCACGAGCTCACGTTTAAGGCGCCGGAAGAAACCACCCACCGGTGGGTTGAGACGCATCACCTCCTGCACCACCGCCGTCAGCCGCGGCGTGGGCTCCTCGTCGCCGTCAGGCGGCGGCCAGGCCACGGTGTTGATCTCCTGCTGCAGCCAGGCCATCACCTCGGGGTGCTGCAGCAGCGCTGCCATCAGGCAGCTGAGCGAGGAAGCCGTGGTTTCGTAGCCGGCGAACAGCAGCAGCAGCAACTGCTCCACCAGGTCGTCATCCGTGAGTGGCCGGCCCGCTTCATCCAGGCCGCCGCTGAGCAGATCCAGCCCCCCGGTAGGCCGCTGCCGGGCCCGCGCCAGCACACCGCGCAGCCGCTCCAGCAACCGAGCACGCGCCTGCAGCGCCCGGGCGAAGGGACTACCGGGCAGAGCAATCGGCAGCGAGAACAGCGCCCGCGTCCAGATCTCGAAATCGGCGAACAGAGCTTCGATGTCGTCGCCCTCCAGGCCCAGCACCACCGCAGCGATCACGGCGAAAGCGAAGCGCCGCATCCGCTCCACCAGCACCACGGGGGTCGTCGCACCGTTCAGATCGGCCGCCAGCTGATCCACCAGGGTGATGATCGCCGGCGTGTAGCGCCGCAGCGCCGCTGCCGAGAACAACTGTCCCACCACACGCCGCCGGGCGCGATGATCCGCGCCGTTGCGGTTGGCCAGCGAGCGGCTGCCCAGCAGCTGACGCACGCTCTCGGGCCACCAGCCCTCGATC
>Ga0315899_10005348_pt1 | contig 13864 bp, 16 predicted proteins | sample LakEriMetagenome_2_FD_203518 | JGI IMG/M metagenome (GOLD analysis project Ga0315899, IMG submission 203518) | Freshwater fungal communities from buoy surface, Lake Erie, Ohio, United States - Buoy 4 MA112 | ecosystem: Environmental > Aquatic > Freshwater > Lake | place: USA: Lake Erie, Ohio...
GTCATCGGACCCTGCGCCTTGCGGAATGAGGATATGGTTTACACCCACAAAGCGCGCGAGATTGTCGATGTGCCCGTCGGTGTGATCATTAGCCAAGCCGTCGCCCAGCCACAGAAGGCGTTGAATGCCAAGGTCATCGCGAAGTCTGGCTTCAATCGCATACTGATCGAGCATAGGGTTGCGGTTGGGATTCAACAGGCAGTCAACAGTGGTCGCGGCAAGCCCCTCACCGTCCACATCTATAGAACCGCCTTCCAATATCCAATCCGCCGTCGCGACTTCTAAGCCCGCGGCAACTGCGAGGTCGTGGCCAATGCTTTTGTCGCCCGGATAGTCAAAACGGCCACCCCAGCCATTAAAGCCAAAATTGCGTGCGATGCGGTGATTACTGTCCTTTACGACGATACAAGCCGTGTCACGTAGCCATATGTCGCCTATGAGGCGCTGTTCGACATGAACCCCGCTCTCTACAAGGCCCACGGCAATGGCGGCAGCTTCGGCGCTACCTGCAACCAAATGGATGCGCTCACCGCGGCCAGAGGCATGAACGGCGTTAGCAAATGCCGCAATTTGTTGCTGGGCGTGATGCAGTGGTGCGCCCCACGCATCGGCTGAACTGGGAAAACCAATCCAGACCGATTCATGGGGGGCCCATTCTGCTGGCATACGAAACGCCATGGTTTACTTTCCGCTGCGGCTTTTGTCGCGAACGGCGCGGAATTCATCGCCTTCGTTCCAGTTCGGCCATGCATTGGTCATCGCAAGCATCCGGCCAACCCTATAATAAAGCTTCAAATCAGACATTACACCCGACCAATCCCAATTTTCGTCAAATTCATCGTCGGGGGCGTGATACCTGTTTTTTTCATAGTCATCTGCCGCTGCTTGAGCAGCTGCTTTACCGCCAATGACCAGATCATCGCCGCCTTCGAAATAGACCATCGGCACGCCAAGCTTGGCGAAGCTGAAATGGTCTGAACGATAATAGAATCCTTTTTCCGGGGTCGGTTCCATTTCAGGTGTACGCCCTTCCGATTTTGCCGCCGTTTCCAAATAGGCGTCAAGTTGTGACTTGCCTTTACCAATGACGGTCAGGTTTTTGGCAGGGCCAGACATCGAAAAGGCATCCATATTCACGCCCCCAACGGTCTGGAACAGAGGAAACACAGGGTTTTCCGCATAAAATTTGGAACCAAGCAGGCCGCTTTCTTCGGCGGTGACCGCAAGGAATACGACCGACCGGTCTGGCGCGCCGGCTTTGGTATAGCCTTCCGCAAGCGCAACCAGCGCGGCTGTTCCCGTGGCATTATCAATGGCGCCGTTGCAAATGTCATCGCCATCTGCCGCCGCCGTGCAGCGCCCCAGATGGTCCCAATGCGCGGTGTAAAGCACATACTCATCGGGCCGCTTCGCACCCTTCATTACACCAATCACATTCTTACTAGCCTTGCGCGCAATATCGTTGTCGAAGTTTAAAGAGGCGGAGAGGTTCAACGGCACGGCCTTGAAGCCCTTTTGCTTTGCCGCCGCCATTTGCATTTCCAGATTTTGGCCCGCAGCAGCGAAAATTTCCTTGGCAACCGATTTCTGAATCCAGCCATTGGCCTGAGTCTGGCTTTTGCCACCATCTTTGGATTGGGCGAGGAACTGCGTGCCCGTCCAACTGGAATTTACGACATTCCAACCATAAGCGGCCGGTGCAGTGTCGTGGATAATCAGAACGGCGGCTGCACCCTGACGGGCGGCCTCTTCATATTTGTAGGTCCAGCGACCATAATAGGTCATGGCTTTGCCGCCGAAGGGGCCATCAAGGCCTTCGTTTTCGAAATCGGGATCGTTGACCATCACGACAACGGTTTTTCCCTTCACATCAACACCAGCATAATCATTCCATCCCTTTTCAGGGGCAACGATGCCATGACCGACAAAGATCATTTCGCTTTGCTTAATTTCGGTTTTCGACGTTTCGCGGTAGCTGCCGATGACATATTCACTGCCATAGGCAAAGGACATGGCTTTTCCGTTCCGGTCGGCAATGTTTAGGGACGAGACGTTTTGCGCGGTAATTTCGATCAGGGGGACGTCCTGCGTCCAACTGCCATTATTTCCCGGCTCGAGCCCTGCCGCTCGGAACTTCGCAATGAGGTGGGCGACGGTCTTTTCTTCGCCAATAGACCCAGGTGCGCGGCCTTCATAAGTATCAAGCGATAACTCGCGGGTGATGTCCTTCATTGTCTGTTCCGACAAAGTAGGAACCACAATCTGAGGTAATGTAGATGTCTTAGTATCTGACGATGCTACCGTTGGGCACGCACCTGTCAGGGCAAACGCGGAAACAAGTGCCAAGGAAAGCAGGCGCATAGAATTCTCCTATGAAGGAACGATGAATGCGCGCCTTGTGCCAGACCCATCCGCACCGCTCAAATGAAAAAGGTTTGCGGAGCGAATGCGTCAGCCTTCGCTGGCGCGGCAGTGCCTTATGGAGAAACCTCCGCGGGCCGACATGGCTTACGCGCATAAAAAAAGGCGGCCACATGGACCGCCTTCTTTGTAATCTGTGTGAGAAGATTAACGCGAATAGAATTCGACGACCAAATTTGGTTCCATCTTCACAGGATAAGGTACCTCATCAAGCGTTGGTACACGTGCGAACGTCACCTTGTCATTGCCATCAACGGCTACATATTCAGGAATGTCACGCTCGGCGAGACCTTGAGCTTCGATAACCAGAGCCATTTCCTTAGCTTTCGGTCCAAGGCTGATGATGTCACCAACAGCAACCTGACGGCTGGCGATGTTGCACTTCACGCCGTTGACGCGGATGTGGCCATGGCTCACGATCTGACGTGCAGCAAAAATGGTTGGTGCGAACTTGGCGCGATATACAACCATGTCCAAACGACGCTCCAACAGACCGATAAGGTTCTGCGACGTATCGCCCTTCATGTTGCTGGCTTCTTGATAGGCGCGCTTGAACTGCTTTTCAGTCACGTCGCCATAATAGCCCTTAAGCTTCTGCTTGGCGCGCAGTTGAATGCCGTAATCAGACAGCTTGCCTTTGCGGCGCTGACCATGCTGACCTGGGCCATATTCGCGTTTATTTACAGGGGATTTTGGACGGCCCCAGATGTTTTCGCCCATCCGGCGATCAAGTTTATACTTCGAGCTTTTGCGCATCGACATATTCAGTCTCCAATTGCTAACAACGTTGTTTCCGGTCCCGCGCGACACATCTGAGATGTGCCGGACACCTGCTTCACCGGAATGCAGGGTCAATTGCGAAGCGGCGCCTATGGCGGTTGATGGGCCTTGTGTCAACATCTGGCTCGACTTTGGGGGTGCCGAAACGTAAAGGCGCTGCCATGAATAGAACAGTCAGCCCAATTGAACCCATCAAGTGCAATGATATGACCCAGGTGCGTGCTGGCGTTGATTGGGTTGATGCGCAATTGGTCGAGCTTCTTGCCCTTCGATTCGGCTACATGGATGCTGCCGCGCGGATTAAAGCACAACGCGCTGCGGTCCGTGATGAAGCGCGCAAGCAACAGGTTTTGGCGCACGTGCAAAATGCCGCACGCGAAGCCGGTATCCCGGTCGAAGTCGTTGCCGATTTGTGGGAGCGCTTAGTTGAAGCCTCCATCGCATATGAACTAGAAAAATGGGACGCGTTACGCGCCTGACATTAAACAGTCTGGTATCTACATATTTGTGTTCATTTGCGGTGGCGCGGTTGTTCCAGCTCTACCCTTAACGGACAATTCAGCGGCATATTCTGCCTGGTCCCACTGTTCCTGGGTTTTGCATGTTGCTTTAGTAATGCGGCTGCCTGTGAGCTTCGTCGAACGGCAGATTTTTTTTGGTTTGGGTTTATTCTCATCTTGAGCTGTAACACCGGCGCCAACACTTGCAGTGCGCTGCGGGGCTTCGGAAGGGGCCGCTCCAGAAAGCAATAGCGTTAGTATCATTGTGCTGATCATCAAAAATGCTCCTTAGAAGTGGGGATATAGACCATCGACACCATTGCAGCCAATTGCCTATCTCTCGGTCCGTCGTACTTTATCCAAAGTTGTCAAAACGCCGCGTAGTGTCCTGACTTCAAGCGCGTTCCATGCCGGCTTAGTCAGCAAATTGCGCAATGTGCGACGGGTAACTGGCGCGCGGTCAATGGGCGTGAAATAATTCAACGGTTCCAGCATTGCGTCCAACTGTGCAATCAGGCCGTCCAATTCGAACTGCGTGGCAGGTGGTTCCAAATCTGTTTTGGGCGGGCTCGCGAGCGTCTGCGTTTTCGACCATTCATAGGCGCACAGAATGACCGCTTGCGCCAAATTTAGCGAACCAAATTCAGGATTAATCGGCACTGTAATGATAGCGCGGGCAACATTGACCTCGTCGCTGTCCAAACCTGATCTTTCAGCCCCGAATAAAATCGCACTTCGTCCCATGTTTCTGAAGACCTCTCGGGCGGCCACTTCGGGCGTGATAACTGGCTTGGTAACGCCGCGCTTGCGCACCGTCGTCGCATAGACATGGGCAATGTCCGCGGTTGCCTCCGCCAGCGTCGGAAAAACTTGGGCGTTCGCCAACACAATGTCCGCACCCGATGCCGCTGGACCTGCATTGGGGTTGGGCCATCCGTCGCGCGGGGCGACAAGACGCATTTCGGTCAAGCCGAAGTTGAGCATGGCGCGCGCCGCTTTACCGATATTTTCGCCCAATTGCGGACGACAAAGAATGATGATCGGCGGCGCGCTCATTTCCGAGCCGCTTCAACCACGCTTCCGGCGAAATCCTCAAAATCCTTGGCTTCGCTAAAGTCCTTATACACAGACGCGAAGCGGATATAGGCAACACTATCCAGCGCCTTCAGACCATCCATGACTAATTCGCCAATGCGTTTGGATTCGATTTCGCTTTCACCCAAGGTTTCAAGCTGGCGCTGGATCGCGGACGCGAGCTTTTCGATTTGGGTATTGTCTACCGGGCGCTTTCGGCACGCGACTGATAGTGAACGTTCCAGCTTCTCTCTGTCGAAAGGTTCGCGTTTGCCTTCGCTTTTGATCACAACCAGCTCACGCAGCTGAATGCGCTCAAAGGTTGTGAAGCGCCCGCCGCAACCCTCGCACTGCCGCCGACGGCGGATCGCGCTATTGTCTTCAGTCGGACGGCTGTCCTTTACCTGGCTATCTTCATGTCCGCAAAATGGGCAGCGCAATTATTTTTCCTGGTTCTTTTTCTTGTTCACATGACGGTATGCGACGATGCCTGCACCAATCAATGCGCCAGTGGCAAGTCCGATTGGAGCGATAATCCCAGCTGCTGCGCCAATCGCGGCACCGCCAGCAACCTTCTTAACTGTGTCTTGATCGGCGAGATGCTTGCCGGTGTGAAACGCATCTTTGGTAGCGCCCCACAACTCGTCGGCAGCCTCACCGACATAATGCTTGGCTTGGTTGGGGAAGCTTTCGGCCGCAAGCTGCTCAGGCGTTTTGGCACCACACTGCGGGCAGAACTTCATCCCTTCGCTATACTCAGCATTACACTCGTTACAAAATCCCATGGTTATTTCCCTTCTGTGTATTAGATGGGTAAGTCACCTATATAATTCAAGACGGATAGATTGGGAAGCGGCTGCACAATTCGCGCACACGAAGGCGGACCTCGGCCTCAACCGCTGCATCGCCGTGCTCGCCCTTTTGACTCAGACCTTCAAGCACGTCAGAGATCATGTGGCCGATCTCCCGGAATTCAGCTACGCCGAAACCGCGTGTCGTTCCAGCAGGCGACCCAACGCGAATACCGCTGGTTTTCATTGGTGGCAGCGGATCATTAGGAATGCCGTTTTTGTTGCAAGTGATTGCCGCACGTTCCAACGCCTCGTCAGCATCGCGCCCTGTAATGCCGAGCGGGGTTAGGTCGACCAATGCCAAATGCGTATCGGTGCCGCCAGAAACCAGATTAGCGCCGCGCTCATGCAGCGTTGCCGCCAACGCCTTTGCATTGGCGATGGTCGCTGCAGCATAAGTTTTGAAATCGGGGCGAAGCGCCTCACCAAAAGCGACGGCCTTGGCGGCAATGACATGCATCAATGGACCGCCCTGAAGGCCCGGGAAGACCGCAGAGTTGATCTTCTTGGCGATGGCTTCGTCATTGGTCATGATCATGCCGCCACGGGGCCCCCGGAGCGTTTTATGGGTGGTGTTGGTCACGACATGGGCATGTTCAAGCGGGTTAGGGTGAACGCCGCCAGCAACCAAGCCAGCAAAATGCGCCATATCCACATGGAAGATCGCGCCGACTTCGTCAGCAATAGCGCGGAAGCGGGCGAAATCGATGATACGTGGATAAGCAGAGCCTCCAGCTATAATGATTTTTGGACGATGTTCTTTGGCAAGACGCTCTACTTCTTCGAAATCTATAAGATGAGTTTCAGGATTGACGCCGAATTGCACCGCATTGAACCATTTGCCTGACATGGCCGCCTTTGCGCCGTGCGTCAAATGGCCACCTGCATCAAGGCTCATACCTAGTATCGTCTCGCCTGGTTTTACAAGAGCAAGCATGACCGCGCCATTTGCCTGCGCCCCGGAATGCGGCTGGACGTTGGCAAAGCCAGCATTGAACAGCTTCTTGGCGCGTTCGATGGCTAATGTTTCAACTTCGTCTGAGGGCGCACAGCCCTGGTAATAACGCTTGCCGGGATACCCTTCGGCATATTTGTTGGTGAAGACCGACCCCTGCGCCTCGAGCACGGCTTTCGATACGATGTTTTCGGACGCGATCAACTCGATCTGGTTCTGTTCACGGTCTAGTTCACGGGTAAGGCCGGCAAACACTTCAGCATCGGTTCCGGCCAAACCACGTGTAAAAAAGCCGTCTGGCTGAACATCGGAAAGATCGTGTGCGGGGCGCGTGCTCATGCTGGTTCCTTAGTCATGATGGGGTTGGATAACTTATCAACGCGCCGTTGGTGCCTGTCGCCACCAAATTCGGTTGAGAGAAATGCATCAATGCAGGCCTTCGCCATTTCAATTCCGATCAGGCGCGCGCCCATGGCAATGACATTTGCGTCATTATGTTCGCGGGACAAGCGTGCCGAAAGTGGTTCAGATACAAGAGCGGCGCGCGCCGCAGGGTTGCGGTTTACCGCGATGGAAATACCAATGCCCGAACCGCATAAGGCCACACCGCGTTCCACCGAACCATCGGCAATTGCGCTTGCCAGCCTGTATCCATAATCGGGATAGTCAACGGATGCGTCGTCATGGGGACCAAGGTCGGCGACATCATGCCCAGCAGCACGCAGATATTCAGCTAGCGCTGATTTCAGCGCGAGAGCAGCATGATCTGAGGCGATGGCGATACGCATGGCACATCCTGTAGCAGCTTGAGTCGAACTATGCCTCCCCTATGGGAGCGCGCCGCAAAATGCCATGCCGAATTTCCGCGATTGCGCAGCTTATCCACCGTCTTTATGGGTAAGATCATGCTCAATGCCATATTGTCCATCGCCATGCTGTCTGGGTTCCTATTGCTCTATGGTGCGTGGAAACGCTGGCGGCGGGACGGCGCTAGCCAACAGATGTGGCTGATGGTCGCGGCGGCCTTGGTGATATTCGCTAATGTGGCGATTTGGGTGGTGCCCGATGAAAAGGGGCAATCACTGGTAACGGGCGCGTCGGATAAGCCCTGAAACCATGGCAGAATAACCGAATTGGAACCTTTGTATCGACCGCTTCAGGGCGATTAAAATCACTTAATAGGGCAGTTCGGATCCAAGCGGAAATCGAGATAGCCGTTCACCGACGCCATCAGCAAATCCATTTCATTTTCGAAGAAATGGTTCGCACGCGGAATTTCATCATGATGGATCGTGATGTGCCGCTGCGTCCGCAATTTATCGACAAGCTTTTGTACCGCGTTCGGGGTCACAACCTCATCATTCACGCCTTGAATAATGATACCCGATGATGGGCAGGGCGCGAGAAAGCTGAAATCATACATGTTGGCTGGCGGGGCAACGGATATAAAACCACGTATTTCGGGACGCCGCATCAAAAGTTGCATTCCGATCCACGCGCCAAAACTGAAACCTGCGATCCATGTTGTCGAAGCCTCAGGGTGAAAGCTTTGGACCCAATCGAGCGCGGAAGCTGCGTCAGACAATTCACCGATACCATTGTCAAATTCGCCTTCGCTTCGGCCAACGCCGCGAAAGTTGAAGCGCAAGACACCAAAACCGCGCGCCACGAAGGTTTTGTAAAGCTGTTGCGTGATGCGGTCATTCATTGTCCCGCCCGCTTGCGGGTGCGGATGCAATATCATTGCAATTGGCGCTCGTGGGCGTGGCGGGGGCGAAAAACGAGCTTCTAGGCGACCTTCTGGACCGGGAATAGCAATGGCAGGCATATAAAATTTCGATTCTAAGATTGTTTGCCGAGCTTTACCCGACGGTTCGGGCTTTGCAGGAATTGGAAGCGCTATATAGAAGCAGTGACGATTTTCGCAACTGTCATGGAAATTATGCCCGACCAAAGCCGCATTTATCTTGATCATGCCGCCACGACGCCCGTCATTCCGCCGGCGCGTGCGGCGATGGCTGAAGCCATGGCGCATTGGGCTAATCCGTCTTCGCCGCATCGAGAGGGCAGGGCAGCTCGCTTTGCGCTTGAGGACGCACGTAGTCGGATTGCAGCCGCACTGAATTGGGATGGTGAAGTCATCCTGACGAGCGGAGCTAGCGAAGCAATTGCGCTGGGGCTTCGGGGCACGGCGGCGGCGGCGAGTGCGGTGGAGCATGATGCGGTGCTGGCCGTGGCTGGACCGGACCGTTTGCCGGTAGGAACTGGTGGACAGGTCCATGTCAGTGCAATTGCTGACAACGCACGATTTGCTATTCAATCGGTGAATAATGAAACCGGTGTTATACAACCCATGGCGGAGATTGCAGGCGCTGTGCGCGATGTTGGTGGCATATTCTTCGCCGATTGTTCGCAGAGCGCTGGAAAACTGCCGCTTCCCGATGCTGATATGATTGCGGTTTCGGCGCATAAATTGGGCGGACCGCCGGGCATGGGGGCATTGCTCGTGCACAATCTTGGATTGCTGTCACCAACTGGAGGGCAGGAGCAAGGCTATCGGCGCGGGACAGAGAATTTGCCTGCGGCGATCGGATTCGCAGCGGCGCTTGAGGCGGGTTTTGCATGGATGGAAGACGCGGTCCGCCTACGCAAAATATTGGAAGATGCCGTTGTCGAATCTGGTGGCATTGTCGTTGCGTCGGAGAGCAACCGGCTCGCAACCATCGGCAGTTACCGTATGCCAGGCGTTGCCGCGTCGAGCCAGCTTATCAACTTTGACATGGCGGGGATCGCGGTTTCTGCTGGTAGCGCTTGCTCATCAGGGACGCTGAAAACCAGCCATGTGTTAGGGGCGATGGGATGGGATGATAAAACCGCGTCTGAAGTCATCCGCGTCAGCTTTGGCGCTGCCACGAATGACGCTGACATCATGCGCTTCATCGAAGTCTGGCGCAGCATTTCCGTCCGCGCAAAAGCCACATGATCTATTTAGACTATCAAGCCACAACGCCGCTCGCACCCGAAGCCTTCGCGGCTATGGAGCCGTTGCTTAAGACCGGATTTGCGAACCCACACAGCGCGCATGCAGCGGGCAGGGCAGCGGCAGCGGCGGTGGAGGTCGCCCGTGACCAAGTGGCTGCTTTGTTGCCACCCGGCGGGCGCGTGATCTTTACCTCCGGCGCGACAGAAGCGATTAATCTGACGATTTTAGGATGCGGTCTTTCCGTGAGCGCTGCTGCGACCGAGCACGCTGCCGTATTGGATTGCGTGCAGCATTTGGGCGGTGATGTGTTGCCTGTCAGAAGCGATGGCCTCGTCGATCAACTGAAGACACATGCGGCGTTGCAGGCGGTCATGCTCGTCAACAACGAAATTGGAACTATTCAACCTATTGCCGACCTTGCCGCCGCTGCACACGCACAAAACAAGCTGTTTCTGTGCGACGCCGTGCAGGCTTTTGGTCGTATGCCTATTCCTGAAGGCCCTGATATGATTGCGGTTTCCGCACACAAGATTCATGGACCAAAGGGCATCGGCGCTTTGTGGGTACGTGATGGTGTGTCACTGGCCGCACAAATTCTGGGCGGGGGGCAAGAACAAGGCATGCGCTCCGGCACGCTTTCACCTGCATTATGTGCAGGCTTTGGCGCGGCGGCGAAATTGGCAGCTGAGCGGATGGAGGCCGACGCGGCGCATGTTGCCATGCTTTGGGATCGCGCCACGGCAGCCTTTGCAGATTGGACGATCAATGGTGCAACGACCGAGCGCTATAAAGGTAATCTTAACATCCGCCGGGATGGCGTTGATGCGGCGCGGCTGATTTCCGAATGCCGACACATTGCATTTTCAGCCGGCAGTGCATGTGCCAGCGGGTCAGGTCGTCCAAGCCATGTGTTGCGCGCGATCGGACTAACTGACGCGCAGGCTAAATCTTCCATCCGATTGGGTTTTGGCCGCTATACGACTGTTGAAGAGATTGATATTGCGGCAAAGGCCATCAATCAGGCAGCAGAGGCGATGTTATGATCACAGTTACGTTCATCAATGCCGAGGGCGATTCGCAAGTGGTCCATGGGGTCGACGGCCAGAGCCTGCTAGATCTCGCGCAGGCCGCTGGACAGCCGCTTGAGGGAACCTGTGAAGGCCAAATGGCTTGTTCCACTTGCCATGTAATCATCGACAAGGATTGGTTTGATAAGCTCCCACCTGCGGTTGAGGATGAGGAAGATATGCTCGATCTCGCCACGGGGGCACGGCGCACGAGCCGCCTGTCGTGCCAAATCATCTTGAAGCCCGGCTTCGACGGGCTGGTAGTCCATGTTCCGGCTGAGAGCCGAAATATGCAGGGTCTTTAACGGCCTTCACTTCCCATTCACGAAAAATGGCCTATATGGGTCGTTGCCGGGTTCGCCCGGCTATGGTGATAAATTGCGATGTGCAATAGGTGCAGCGGACCCGGGGGCGGTACCCGGCAGCTCCACCAAAATCTCTGTTTGTCAGAGGTCTTGGAGGGGCTGAACTAGGATCGACGTGCGTTGAAAAGCATTGTTTTTGCCCGGCATGAATAAGCCGTGAAATGGTTCATAACCAATAGGTGCAAACGATAACGAAGCACTTGCTCTCGCAGCGTAATTTTGGGCCTCGCGGTCTGAACTTACACTAAAAGAACGCGGCCGAACCGGCCGGGCAACAGAAAGGTTACAGCGGCCCCCCGGAGCCGGGCAACAGAATCCGGGACCCTTTCGATATTCGAGTGCTGGGCAACAGAAACACCGACGTCTCCAGCAATGCAGATGGCAGGGATGCGGAGGCCGCAATCACCGCAAGCTGCGGCGCGTTGTTAAAAATCTCAGCCGTCAGGCGAGTGCAACGAGATCTGTGGCTTCCAATAACGCCAAGCGCGCCAGCCGGACCTTATCCAGCAAATCGGGGTCGCCAAGCTGGTCTGGCACAATGGTTTCGGGCCAATGTGCTGCAACAACTTCGGCGATAGTGTCCAGTTTATTCGCATCAGCGATAAAACGCTGGTCAACGGTTGCAGGGTCCGCAACAACGCGCAAGCGCAGGCAGGCTGGACCACCGCCATTTGCCATGGATTGACGCACGTTTACGGGCAACAACCGGCGGATGGGGCCATTGCCTTTAACCATCTCCGTGAGCCAGTCCCATACCCGTGCATTTTCTTGGGCTTCGTCCGGTAATATAAGCGCCATGCCGCCGTCGGGCAGCGTCACCAATTGCGCATTGAACATATAGCTTTGAATGGCGTCTGCCAGGCTGACGCGGTCGGCTGGAACGATGATGATCTCTGCCTCAGGCATCATCCGCTTAATGTCGGCATAGGTCTGCTCGGGGTGCTCAAATGCCTGTTCATGCGTGAAAAGCACGCGTTCATTTGCCACGGCGATGACATCATTATGAAATGCGCCTGCGGCGATGGCGATCTCGGATTGCTGCACAAACAAAACTTTGTCCGGGTCAAGCCGGTGCGCGCGCGCGATGGCTTTTGACGCCTCGATATGCTGCCGCGCAGGGAAGGGGCCGCCGGTCTTGCCATAGACAAATATTTCGACACCCGCTGCATCATGTGACGCGCACAAACGCATGAAATTGGCTGCACCCTCGTCGCCAAATGGCGCTGGCACTGGGCCATGCACCATAAAGTGCCGTTCATGAGCAAAGGCCAACTGCAACTGCGCCAGCGTCCCTGTCCACTCATGGCTTCGATGAGCCATCGTGAGCAAATTTGCTGCTGACAAATGGCATTTGCCATCGACTGTGTCCGGTGCAGGCGAAACGGTAGCTGCGTTTGCTGCCCACATGGCTGAAGCCGAAAAAGCGGCGGCCCGAATATGCGGCTCGGCTGATTGCATATCGGTTGCAAGACCGCTCAGCCAACGGTGGTTTGGTCGGATGAGCGGCATGAAAAATCCTTGTGCCAGCCCAAGATCAATATTGGCACGCATCTTCTCAACGCCCTGCAAAGCAGCCGCTTTCGGATAAGAAGGCGCCCCAGCGTTAGTTGACGAGGCCAAATTACCAAGGCTTAGGCCAGCGTAATTGTGGCTTGGACCAATGATTCCGTCAAAATTGATCTCAACCAAAGCCATTAAGACCGCTCCACATATGTCACTTGATCACCAACTGAAATATCCAGCGTTCGCGCACATTCGGCGTCGATGATGACGTCATCGCCGCGATCATCAATCCAGCCATAGGCGGCCTTAAATGCATGCAAGCGGCCCAGCGTAAGCAACTTCTTTTGGTCGTTCTTCTGTTCGCCAACGGAATCGCTTATGTCCGTTATCGTCACATCCTTTGCCTCACGGATACTCCGGATATAATCCGTGCGGGCGGTCATGGTGGGGCCGCCATCAAAAATGTCGATATAATTTTCCCAAGCAAATCCTTCATTCTCCAGCATACGCATGGCCGCGCGGCCAGAAGGATGCGGAACGCCAATCACGGTCTTGGCGCTTTCCTGAAGCATCGCAATATACACTGGGTGCTTGGGCATAAGATCCGCGATGAATTGGTTGCCGAATTTCGCGTTGAATTCGTCAGCTTCCTGAAAGCTCATACCGAAAAAGCGTCCGGCCACGCCATCCCAAAAAGGAGATCCGCCGGCCTCGTCGATAACCCCGCGCAGTTCGGCAATAGTTCTTTCCGCGAACCTTTCGCGGTGATTGCGAATGAACAGATAGCGGCTGCGCGCAATCAGCATGCCTAGCCCGCCAGCCCGCTCGCCGGGATGCAAGAACAGACCGCCGACTTCTGTGGTGCCCTCAAGATCCGTCGAGAGGTTGAGAATGTCCGCGCGGAAAGTGCGTTCCAGTTCCACACTATGCTGCGTCAATGCGCCAATGCGATAGCTGTAAAATGGCCATCTTTGACCGACTTTGCCAAAAATCTGACAGGTGCCGCGCACTTCGCCGGTGAGGCTGTTTTGCAATACGAACACATACAGGTCGTCGGCAACCTCGTCCCCCACACGGTCAAATCCAGCGGTAGACCGTTCCAGCTTTGCCGATAGAGCCTTCTTATCCGGCGGGAGGTTTGTAAAACCACCACCGGTGCGCTTCGCCATTTCGTAAATAGGTTGCAAGTCGCCCATATTCGCCGGGCGGATGAGGAAAGTCATAATGCACCTTTTTCTGATAAACGCATGATAGTCAGTGCGGACAATTGCGCGCGCTCGGTTAGGCTTTCGATGATTAGGAATTCATCCTTGCTGTGAATGTTGCCACCGCGAACGCCCATCGTGTCGACCACCGGGACGCCGC
>Ga0315899_10005349_pt1 | contig 13863 bp, 10 predicted proteins | sample LakEriMetagenome_2_FD_203518 | JGI IMG/M metagenome (GOLD analysis project Ga0315899, IMG submission 203518) | Freshwater fungal communities from buoy surface, Lake Erie, Ohio, United States - Buoy 4 MA112 | ecosystem: Environmental > Aquatic > Freshwater > Lake | place: USA: Lake Erie, Ohio...
CACCAAGCAACGTGCCCAAGAGGTCGCGCACCTTTGAAGGGTCGGCGTAATTGAGGTCGTAGATGCGGAAGATGCTGCCCGCGGTGTTCGGTGGGAGGTCCCACGCGTTGGCGACAAGGCGTCGAATTTCAGCAAGCACCGTCGGCGTCGCGCGCACGGTGATCGAGTTCATCGACTCAAGCACCGTCACGATCAATGCGCCGCCCTCACCGCCTCCAGCGGCACCGGGCACGCCAGGTTGTCGCTGTTGCTGCTGTTGATTGCGGTTCTGCTGCGTACGACCGCCCGCCGTTCGGCCACCCGCGGAGCCATCATCGGTGAAGAGTTCATCGATGATCGTCTTGATCGCGTTGGCGTCTTGGTACTGCAGACGGAAGGTCTCCGTCGCGTAGTCGTCCCAACTCGGAACGTCGAGCATGTCGAGCAGCGTCTTCACCTTCTTCGCGAGGCCGATGTCGCCCGCGAGAATGATTTGGTTCGAGTCGCCGTCGGCTGAAAGCTTCGCGTAATCCTCAGGGACGAGGAACTCGATGCGCTCGAGAACATCCGTCGCACGCGAGTGCTTCAAGCGGAAGACCTTGGTGACGAAGAGGCCGTTGTCTTCCATCTTCATCACGTCTTCTTCGGGCCCAAGCACGACGCCTGGTTGCGTCTTGATGAGGTCCGTCTGCAGACCGATGTGGATGAGGTCTTCCGTCTCCGTGACCGCGAGGCCGTTCGCCTTCAGCGATTGGAAGATGTAGTCAAGCGCGAGGCTCTTGGAGATGTCGCGATCACCAATCAGCGTGATCTTGTTGCTCGAGACTTCCGTCGGCTTGTAGGACACATACTTGCCCGTCCACTCGTAGAGGAACGGGAGAATCTCTTCGACGCCAACGCCCTTGAAGGAGAGGCGCACAGGCTTGTCATCGAGCGTGCGACGACCTTCACGCACGCCGCGGAGTTGCGACGGCGGAACATTGGCTGGCGGCGTTGGTTGGAAACTTGCAACCGTGCGTGGATCGTCGCCGCCGCTTCCAGGTTGCGGCGCAGGCTGTTGCGATTGGCCGGAAGCAGTTGGCGCAGCGGGCGGTACTTCCGTCGCGGTCGGCGCTGGAGCAGGCTCGGCCGACGGTGTTGTCGAGGGCGCTGCTGGCGCAGGCGCGCTGCCGGAACCACTGCTGGCAGGGGTTTCGTTCTGCGGCGTGGCGCTTGGCTGCGGCGTGGTGCTTGGCTGCGGCGTGGCGCTTGGCTGCACTGCCGGAGCAGGGCGTGGCGATTCGGTCGTCGTGTGTGCGGCGAGTGGTGTCGCAAGCGCGCCCGTCAACGTCAGTGCGGCCGTCGCGCGAACGATGTCGCTGGTCGACGCGCCGGTCATCACGCCCGATGCGAAGCTCTGCGTGAAGTCTCGGGCGATGCTTTGGATGAATGATCGATTCTGACGCACGTCGAAGCTCCGGATTCTGCTCCGCGAAAAAATCGCGAAGACGATTCGCCTGCCATCCTTCTTTCGAAGGAGTGATCCATCACGGATCGGTTTGTACCTCAGCACCGCGCTGGACAAATCGCGCGAGAGCCACCACTACCCATCATGGGGTCGATCAGTTGCCGCGATTGACGCGTGCGATCAACTGTCCCCGCTCATGATTCAGTCGCGCACGATTTTGGTCGTCGACCGACCAGCTGCGTGTCGCATCAATCGCCGCAAGCGCGTTCTGCGCTTGTTCGAGTGTCATCGCTGAAATCTGCGCATCCTCAAGTCGTGGAGGAAGCAGTGCGCGATCGACATACTCAATGCCTTGTTGTCCGCCATCACCCTCAGGCTCATTCGACGGGGGAGTCGGAAGCCGCTGCGGAGCCATCGCGCTCGATGGGAGATCACCTTCGGGGCCAGGGCCGCTCGGTTGATCTGCACCAGGCTCATCGCCAGGACCGGTGCCCTGTGGACGCGCGGGTGGAAGCGTTGTCGGAGAAGCCGCGGGTGCACCGGAGGGATTGGCAGGAGTCGCTGCGCCGCCCGTTGGCGAAGGCGCGCCCGCGCCGGCACCGATCGCGCCACCACCAGCCGCCGCGCCTGATGTTCCTGCGCCCAACGTCGCCGCATTTGAATTCGCAGAGCCCTGCGCCGAACCAGTCGCGGCACCGGTGCTCGCACCGCCAGCCGTGCCAGATGCAGGTGCCGCGCCGCCCTCAACGATGCCGCTCATGGTTCCCGCAGGCATGCCGCCACGGAGGAACGATTCATTGATGCGCGGCCAAAGCGTGACGGTGTACTCGCCGCGCTGGTAGCCCAGTTTGACGCTGTACGGCGCGTTGATCTCAATGACTTTGATACCCGACTTCGTTTCGCCGAGTTTGATGCGCTTATCCGCATCGCTCAACGTCGAGAACATCACGTAGTCGCCAAACACGCTCGTCGGCGCTGGTCCGGTGTAGCTCGCAGGCGGCGGCGGCGGACCTGGATCCGGCGGCGGTGCAACGGGCTTCGGTTGCTCGACGATCTTCGGCCGACGCACAGGCGCAGGCGGCAACTGATACATCGAGCGGCCAACAAATCGCGCGCGGCTCGTTTCAAGGAGATCGCCGCCATCCTTCTGAAGGAGCGCAATCGGGTCCGCCTCTTCCGCGCTGATCGACGGAGAGGTCACGGCGCTCAGCACGCTTGCAACGCCTTGCCAAACGACGAGCGCAGAAATGCCAACAGCGACCGCTGAAATCGCAACGGGCTTCGACACGCGAAGGCCTGCGGGTAGACGATCCAGAAGTTCTCTCATGCGCCACCTCGCTTCGGCGTTCGCTTCAGGACGCCCCACTTCTCGACGCTCATCTGCACCGCCACGCGCTTCGTTGCGGGGGCGTAGGTCAGTTTGAGATCGGTGATCGCGTCGATGTCGGCGCTGCTATCGAGATCCGCGATGATCGCCGTCACGTCATCCGGCGCTGCTTCAAACGAGATGTCGGCAATAGTGCGTCCCATCGTGCCGCCGAGCGGGCCTGCGATGTCGCCCAGAACATCAGTGCCGAGTTGTTGGCCGCGGCGAAGATCTTGTGAGTACTTCGATACGCCCTTCTTGCGGAGGACGCCGTCCACGGTCGCGGCAAGTTTGCGCATGCCCTTCGCTTCGTCTTCGGGAACTTCGTTTGGTCCGTAGGCGATGGCGTTGGCGGCAACTTCGGGAGGTAAGCCGTCGGCGCGCTCTGCCGCACGATCAAGCATGGCGACCCATCGATCGGAGCGCTCGTTCATGCGATCGGCGACTGGCCAAACGGCTTCGTCGAGAAGGAGGAACCCGCCGAACAATGAGCCAGCGATCACGCCCCATTTGGCCGCACGCGGAAGCGTGCCGAACCACGAGATTGCTCGCGCGAATGGATCGCGCTCAGCTGTGGTGGAGTTGGACTTCGCTTGGCTCACGTGAGACTCTTCAAGTAATCAAGGATGCGGGTGAAATCAGTCTGAAGGCGCTTGCGCGTTGCCTCGTCGAGGTCCGCACGGCCCTTTGCCTTCGCGAAATCGGAGAGAAGCCCGCGGGCTTGATCCCGCGTCATCGCGCGCAACTCTTCATCGGTAAAGGTCGGGGGAACTTGCGCATTGGCGAGCGCGGCGGCAGCAGGGCCGCCGCCAGCTCCAGCACCGCTTGGCATGGTTGCAGGGGCAGCGCCTGCGCCCGTGCCTGCTCCAGCACCCGCGCCCGTATTCGCGCCCGTGCTCGCGCCGTTCGCACCGGCCGCTTCACTGCTCGGTCGTCGCGCGATTCCACGCGCCGGTCCACCAACGGAGGAAGCACCGCTGCTGCGGCGCGACGAGCCAGATTCTGTGTCGGAGGAAGCGACGTCGGTTTCACTCGCTTCGTCGCCGCCACTTTCTGTCGCAACTTGTTCGTTGCGCGTCGTTGAGGCAGGCGCGTCTTCGCGTGTGGTTGTCGAGGTACTCGCAGACGACGATCCGCCGCCCGCTTCCTCGTCTTCGCCCGGCTTTCCGTACTTGCGCTGCGCCAACGTAGTCTTGGCCCAGTCGCGCGTTTCAGGGTACTGACTCGCCAACGTTGGGCGCACGATGGGCGCTTCGATGTCGAACTTCAGAATGCCGCGACCATCGCCTGCGTCGAAGCGTGGGCGCGACTTCTCAAAGACACCAGACGCATCCATGTTCGAGGCCATCTCGGTGACGAGATTCTCAGCATAGATGTCGCTCTTTGCCTTCGAGACGCCACGAATGGAAATGCCTTGTGTCCCCGAGAGCTGAATCGATTCAATCTCGATTCCGTCCGGGGTGCAGCAGGCGAGATCGCCCAAGAGTTTCGTGACAGGGAGCGTGCGCTTGCCGAGTTCGCGGTAGTGCGAAATCCGCTGGTCAATCGCCTTCTGACTGCGCTCAAATACCGCAGGCTCTTCAGGCATCTTCCATTGGATGATCGCAGAGCGCATCCAAGCGAATGCAATCGGCGCGATGCCGATGATGAGGAACCCAGCGACGCACGCACGGAGTGCGCGAGCAGGATCGGAGTAGCGCTTGACAAGGAGTTCAAGGCGCGATGTCTTCACGCCCTCCTCGACACGCTTCAAGCGTGCGAGTTCGGCCAGCGGTCCAGTCGCGATGACCGTCGCGCCGAGAAGAATCGCCCAATCGTTCCACCAGTTTCCTTGGGTGTCGGCCGCGACGACCTGAACAGTCAGCCGCGAGCGCAGCTGGGCGACGGCCTCGCGCGAAAGCATCGCGGTGAGATTGCCGTTCTGAGTGGTCGTCGCCTCGGTGGCCGCAACCATGGCGGCAATGCGCGAAGGTTCGACGCCCGCGTTGAGCACGGTTTCCGCAATTGCCTGGCGAACGCCGTTCGCCCAATCAGCGGGGTCGTCCGAGTTTGCCGTTTCTCGCGCGGCACGGAGGGACAGGCCCTTCCGGCCTTCCATGGCGATCGCGATCGAGCCGCTGTCGCGATCCGCGAAGACCGCAGGGGTATCGCCCGAAGCGAGGGGGATCAGCGCCGCAACTTCGGGGACAAAACGAATGACCTTCTCTTGCCGCGCGGAGTATCCAAAGTCTTCGTAGCCAGCCGCGGGGATCGGCCAGGCGACGATGATGCCCTGTCGGTCGGCTTCGCCAGTATCCGGCAGGATGCCAAGCCCCATGCGGCCCGCGGGGATCGCGCCGAGGAACATACCCTCTGCCTGAAGTCGCATTGCAGCAAGCATTTGCGACTGAACAGCGTTCGGAAGGGTCGTCTGACGCACGATGGTGGACGACGCCGGAAGCAACATGCGGACATCGCCGCAGCGGCTTGATTCCGACCACGACAGCAGTGCGCTGACCGGGTCGCTTCCATCGAATTCGCGTGCGTCGAGCACGGTGGAGCGCTCGCCCTTCCGGACGAGAAGTGCGCGAACCCGATCTGCACGTCGTTCGGCGACAACCAGAAGTTGGTCGTCGTAGGTTGTCGGCGTGGTGGGCTTCACTGCTCTCGGTACTCCAGAATGCGCGCGGGAAGGGTCGAACGATCAAGTACGGCCGTGATTTCAACCTCAAGTCCGGTTGTCGCAGAACGCCCACGACTTGTCACGGTGAACACGTAGCTCTGTGTATCGGCCATCGGCGCCAAGGCGGCGAGTGCTTGAGGCGTGATCCTACTTGAATCTCGAAGGTCCGAGATTGCGAGCAGTCCAGAACTCGATGCGCTCCGCTGGGCGATGATCGCGTCAGCGCTGATCGGATCATCGGGCAGCATCGCTCGAAGAATCGCTGGAGAAACCGTGTTCAGGTTGACCTTCCCAATGATCGGCGCCGTGCCATCGTCCAACGTCGCCTCTTGGTAGATCTTGCGCAGTTGTTGCTGATCGAGGCTTTGGATCCGATTCTGCCCGCCCGCAGCCTGGCCCCCGCGCATCCCGGAAGAACTTCGACCGCTCTGTCGACCGCCGGTCTGTCCACCAGTTTGTCCGCCCGCCTGTCCAGCGGAACCGCCAGTGGGATTTCGGCCATTCTGAGGGCCCGCGGTCGCGAGCGTGTTGAGATCCTGCGTGAGCAGCATTTCGAGTTTGGCATCCGAGCGCTTCGCGAATGTCGCGAGTGACGCGGCCTGCTGCGCGTTGACGCCGAGGCGCTCCTGCATTTCTTCGGGAGTCGCCTCCTTCAGATTGAGCCGTTCGCTGCCTGAGGAGGAAAGCAGGCTTCCCGCGCTTCGTGCGGTCAGTGCGCCGCTCCAGCCTGCATCAAGCAGTCCGTCGCCGTCGTCGTTTGGCTCACTGAGCCCACCATCGTTCTCGTTTGGGTCGAGGCGACCGTTGAGATTCGCATCCTCGCCTCGGACCGAAGAGGGGAATGCGCCAGCAACGAGTTCGAGCTCCGCGATCGTTCGGAAGGGAGCGTTGCGAGGCTCGTAGCCAACGTCGCGGTTGACGTAGTAGTCGTACTCGGCGCCCATCATGCCTGCGTTGTCGTCGCTATCGCGCCAGTCGACGATGGCGTCCGCAACGTCGAGGCTCATGCCGCTCAACTCGAGAAGCGTTGCTTTAGTTGCGTTGTTGACGTTGATTTTCGCGTGTTCATCTTGCGGGCCGCGGATTTCAACGCCGTCCTCGACGTGTCGAATCTCCCAACTTCCCGAGGCGAGCTCGCCGTCTGCAACGAGTTCGAGATCTTTGAACAGTTGACGGGCATCCGACGGATCAGGCTCTTCCGTGTGGTACTCCAGCACGGCGAGGGTTTCCTCGATACCTGCGCGGGCGGCCCATCGCGCTTCCACCTTCGCGATCGCTTCACGACCCATCGTCGCAGCACGGAAGCCCAAGACCTGCGCCGCACCAACAATGACCGCTGCGATTGCCACGGCCCAAATCACCAGCACGATGACGGACCCACGGCGTTCGCGCGAGTTGCCGCGTCGGGGGAGTGAAACTGCCCTTTGGGGGCGCCAGCGAACAGGACTCACCTGCGGTTCCCCCGCGTGGAGCCCATCATTCCGCCGTTGCCGCGTCCGCCGCCATTCGGACGGTTTCCAGAGATACCGCCGGGTCGACCGGAGCCAGGGCGTGGTCCATTGAATTCGTTACCGCCGGGGCGCCCGCCACCTGGGCGTCCGCTGCCGCCGGGTCGACCACCACCGCCTGGCCGACCGCCGCCACCGTTCTCGCCAAACTCGCTGCCGCCACCGCCGCCACCACCGTCACCACCACCGCCCGCGGTGTCCTCACCGCCGCCGCCACCACCTGCTGGTGTTTCGCCTTCATCGGTGGAAGGATTGGTGCCATCATCCATCACGTCCTCCTCTTCCTCTGGTGGAGGAGGGGGAGGAACGATTCGATCGATCGGAACCTGCGTACGAAGTACGGCGAGTGCCTTCCCGGGCTCGCTCACTTCGCCGCCAGGCATATCACCGGTTGCCGTCACGGTGATGCGAAGCGCCCACGGCAAACCGAGTTCGTCTGAATCCCAGTCGGGATACCACGCCTCGCCGTCATAGGCCTCAATCGAGATGCCGACAATGCCATCGACTGAAGGCAGCGCGAGGCCGCCTCCTTCGCCGTTCTCATCAGGCACAGCGTCGCGACGCATCCAAAGCACGCTGCCGTCTGCATCGTCCATCACGCGATACTGAGATTCATACTCGCCGCCTTCGCCCTGATACTCATCGCGTTGCATAGGCCGAAGGCGCGTGTTGTAGAGGAGGACTTCGTCGCGATCCATCGCGCCGTATGCGGAAAAGCTCTGGCCGTCGAGCAAAACAAGGCGCGTATCGAAGAGATCTTGGCTTCGCACGATCGACGAGAGATCACGTCGCATCGAGTCCATCGCCGCAGTCGCGCGGGTGACAGCATCAAGTCGCGTTCGTGTGACATCGCGCGCGCGGCCAATGCGAGAAAGCACCGTGCTGATCGTGACGACCACGATCGCGCTCACCGAAATCGCGACAACAAGCTCCATGATGGTGAAGCCGCGTTGGGCTTGTTCGTGCTGTTGTGGCTTACGGCGCATCTTCGGTTGCTCCTTCGCGCGCGGCGCGGCGTTCTTCCCATCGGGCAGCTCGGTCGAGCGGTTCGTACGGCTCTCGGACTGGATCAGGTTCATCGCCACGCTTCTCGGCAATCCGAGTCTCGATGGAATACGCGCGACCAGAGTCATGGACGAGTGAGACCACGACATGCGCGGGCACGCCAGCCCCGCCGGGCGCGATATCGATTTCGTATTCGAAGTCGTCGTATGGGCTGCCTGCGTCGAATTTCCCACGCGTCGGGTGGAGATCTTCAAAGTCAACGGGCCCCTCGGTCAGTACAAGCGAAAGCAATTCATCCAGCGCGGCTGCTGCGCGAATATCGATCTCGCCGCGACGTTGCATAGTGAGTGCGTGGCCACTGACGCCGAGCACGGCGATCATGCCGATCGCCAGCAAAATGCCAGCCACGATCGCGTCCATCAGCGCAAATCCGCGGCGCAAAGCACGCGGTTGACTCATCGAGCAGGAACGAGTTCGACGAGCCGTGTTCACCAAGCCTCCAGTGAAGAGCCTTGTGCATCCAGGTCAATCGGCAGGCGCGCGGCGCTCATCGGGTCATCTGAACGAAGTGGCGTCGAGGAGTAATTCTCAAGCACGATCGTCAACTGCTTCTCGAGACCAACAAGATCAAGTTCGATCCGCGGGCGACTTCCATCCGGATGCGTTGGAATATTCCATGCGTCGCTCGATGACATCTCCGCTTCGTCCGCAGCCGCGCGATCGATGTACATGCCTTCTGGAAGTTCGACGACGTTACTCAATCGGTCAGGTTGCCAGACGCGCGGACCTTCAGGGTCCTCTGGATTCAGGTCGTAAATCCAAAGCGAGACTTCACGAAGCGATGGGTCGTAGTAGAGACCGATTTGCTGTACCCCCGCAGCGTTTCGAAACGCGTACATGCGAAGGAGATCTGAGACAGCGATGATCGCCTTCTCCTCGCGCTGACTTCGAACCGCGATCATCTTGGGCACGATGGCCGACGCGACAATCGCAAGAATGGCGCAAACCACCACGATCTCAACGATCGAGAACGCGCGCCGGAAGAGGCGCGCGCTCGAAGAGAGACGATGGATGCGGGTGCGTGGCACGAAGCAGGGATCTCAATACAAAGCCGTCGTGAGCATCCGTCGTGATCAGCCGCCGCGGCTCTTCTTTGGGTCACGGCCGTGGTAGATGTCGGCGTTGTCGCCTTCACCGCCCGGTGCCTTGTCAGGTCCGAAGCTGTACACGTCGAACTCGCGTCCGATGCCTGGAACGGCGATCTGATAGCGCGTTCCCCACGGATCCGTGAGTGAGTCAACGCTATCGATGTACTTCGGAACGAGCGCTTCAAGATCGAAATCGCCGCCGAGTGAAGAGCCGCGATTTTCGCTCAAGTAGATCGTCACCTGATCCGCGATCTTCGTCGCTTCGATCAGTGCCTTGTCTTGATTGGCGCTTGAGATACGACCAAGAAGGTTCGGCGCGATGATTGCCGCGAAGATCGCAACGATCGTCACCGCAACGATGACTTCGATGAGACTGAAGCCGCGACGAACGCTGCGGCGGAGACGGCGATGGTTGCGTGGGTTCGAGTGCATGGTTTCCTTCTTACTCCCGTCAACCGACGGAGTTTTGCAATTGGACAATTGGCAGCAAGATTGCAGCCAAGACGAAGCTCGCGAGCAGTGCCATGACGACAATCAGCACCGTCGGAAGTACGCGCGTGAAGAGTTTGAGTGAGTTGTTGACTTGTCGATCGAAGCTGCCTGCCGCGTGGAGGAGCATCTGTTCGAGGCGTCCAGAGCGTTCGCCAATGTTGACGATCTGCACAAGAAGCGGTGGGAAGTGCCCGCTGCGCTCGAGTGGATCCGCGAGCGACTGACCAGTGGTGACCTTGTCGGAAACCTGATCGATCGCGTTGGTGAGAGCCGTATTTCCAAGCGTGTCACGCACGATCTTCAGCGCGGCAAGAATCGGGATACCAGCCGAAACGAGCGTGCCAAGCGTCCGGGTGAAACGGGCAACAGCGATGTCGCGCACGAGACGCCCCGCGACGGGGAGCTTTAAAACAAACGTGTCAAAGCGAAGGCGGTTGGCGGGCTTCGCAAGCCAGTTGCGCCACGCGATCCACGCGAGAACTCCGGCTCCAATGAGGACAAGCCACCACGCTTTGATGAAGTCCGAGACATCCATCAGGATCATCGTCGGCAATGGCATCTCAACATTGGGCGCGTTCATGATGGGTTTCATCACGCGCGGCAACACGAACGCAATGAGAATGACCACGCTCGCAGCGATCAGGCCCGCAATCATCAGTGGGTAAATCACTGCGCCGACGACTTCACGGCGAAGCTCAACCGAGCGCTCGAGGAGGTCGGCGAGTTGGTGCATGATTTCGGCGTTGCGGCCAGATGCGTCTGCCGCTCGGAGCATGCCCGTCGTCATGTCATCGAACGGTGGGCCGTATTCCTTGGCTGCTTGATGCAGCGTCACGCCAGCTTCCACGCGATCAATGAGGTGATCGAGAATCGCTTGGAGATTCTTGCTTGCAGCCTGTCGACGCACGGTTTTCAACGCTTGCATGAGCGGAAGGCCCGCTTCGAGCGCCGTTGCCAGTTCGCGCACGAGGTCAGCGAGTTCCGCACGAGAGATCGTGGGTCGGACGAGCTTTTGGCCCGCCGCGAGCGCGGCGTCCTCGGCACTCAACTGCACATTCAGCGCGGTTTCGCCCTTCTGGGCGATGAGTCGCATCGCTGATGGACGATCCGGAGCCATGACAGAGCCGTTGCTCGTCGAGCCATCCGCAGCAAGTGCTTGGTAGGTGAACGTCGGCATGGTGTTCTGCGCCGATTAGCGCTTGTTCTCTCGGCTCTTCAAGTCTTCCGTGAAATCATCGACATCCTGCGTTGCGCGGAGCACTTCTTCAATCGTCGTCATGCCGGCGACCGCCTTGCGCATGCCGTCTTCACGCATATTGATGAAGTCCGCATCGAGCAACGACTTGAGTTCATGGACTGGGCGATTCTGCGCGATCGCAGCGCGAAGCGGGGTCGAGACGCGCACCACTTCATAGAAACCAAGTCGTCCGCGGAATCCGCTGCCGTTGCACTTCTCGCAACCGCGACCAACGGTTTGTCGTCCCTTGAATCGGGCGCGTTCATCCGGGGTCAATCGCGCATCGACTTCCTCAGTGATGGCACGTTCTTCACGGCATACCGCGCACACGCGTCGTCCGAGCCGTTGCGCGATCAAACCTTCAAGAACGCTCGCCGCGAGATACGGCTCTGCACCCATATCAACCAAGCGGCCGACCGACGAAATCGCGTCGTTGGTGTGCAGTGTCGAGAAGATCAAGTGTCCCGTGAGGGCGGAACGAATTGCGATGTCGACGGTTTCACCGTCGCGAATTTCGCCGACGAACACGATGTCGGGGTCTTGTCGCAGAATGGCGCGAAGTCCCGTCGCGAAACTCAGGCCGCGCTTTGCATTGACGGGAATCTGATTGATACCGTTGAGTTCATATTCAACGGGATCTTCGATCGTGATGATCTTCTTGCGCGGGTCGTACAACTTTGAGAGCGACGCGTACAACGTCGTGGTCTTTCCCGAACCTGTTGGCCCCGTGACGAGGACAAGGCCGTGCGGTTTTTCGATCATGCGATCGACGAGCGCGCGGTGCGACTCGCTCATGCCGAGACTGACAAGGTCGAGGGGCAGCGAGCTCTTGTCGAGAATACGCATAACGACCGATTCGCCGTAAAGCGTCGGAACCGTCGAAACACGAATGTCCACCTTGCGGCCTTCGAATCGGAGCGTGATGTGGCCGTCTTGCGGCACGTAGCGCTCGGCGATGTTCATGCCAGCCATGATCTTGACGCGGCCGATGAGTGCGGCCTGCAAGTGCTTCGGCGGCTGCGGCTGCGAAACAAGCACGCCGTCGATGCGGTACTTCACGCGAAGTTCTGATTCAAACGGCTCGATGTGCACGTCGCTCGCGCGGCCTTGCACAGCTTCAAGAAGAATGAGGTTCACGAGATTGATGAGCGTTGGTTGCTCAGCCATCCGGTGAACATCGTCGGCCTCGATCGCATCGAGGTTGTGCTCGCTATCCGGCACCGCGGCGAGCCCGCCGTCCGAGGCAAGCGACTCAGCCATGCGCGCCGCTGTCGTGCCGTAGCGATCGCGCATCAGGTCGCGGAATGCGGGACCGTCGAGGCCGATGCGGCGAACAGCACGGCCGGTGACAGTCGCAATCTCATCGACGGCGGCCGTGTCAAGCGGGTCGATCATCGCCACAAGCAGGCGTTGCCCGTCGAGACTCAGAGGCACCGCACCGAGACGAACCGCGACTTCCGGCGCGAGCAATTCTGCGGCTGCGGGATCAGAAGTAGGGGCCTTCTCAAGCCAAGGGATACCGAGGAGCTCGCATCGCTCACGCGCGGCCATCTCCGGCGCACCAGAGGATGCCGCGGAGGATCCGCCTTTGGTCGGAGCGACTTCGGTGATGATTGTTGCGCTACCGTTGGTTCCGTTGGTGGAGCTCTGCACTGTGTCCCTCGATCCGCCCTGCGTGGTGCGGGCCTCGTTGTCTGAACTCTCTCAAAACAGCAGAACGCCGCTTAGCCCGACTTCTTGCTTCCCTTTCCCGTCGAGCCCGATGTCCCTTTGGAATCGCTGCTCGTGCCACCCGCGTTGGTCGGCCGGCGTTCGACGGGCTTCTTCTCTTCGTTGATCCCGATTTCACGAGGTTGCTTCGCGTTGGAAGGATCCGTCACCTGCGCTGCACCTGGTCCAAGGACGTTTTGGTCGGCGCCAACGGGCATCGAATCACCGCTATCGGCTCCCTTCTTGTCCATGCCCGGGATCGCTTGCTTCTGCGTCTCGTTCAAGATCGCAGCGATTTCTTCGCGGTACTTCGCGAACATGTCGTCGCGTTCCTTTTTCAGCGCCTCGATTTCGGGCGCCTCAGAGTACTTTGAAGTACCAGCGCCGCGGTTTTTCGCCATTTCGGTGCGACGGCGCGGCTCGCGTGGCTCGGTCAGGCGATAGCCATCGGCAAACTTCGCTTGGAATGCGGGGTATTCACTGTTGAATCGATCGCGCAGAGCCTTCAGGCTCGTCTTCTGGTCGTCGGTGAGATCCGGAAGCGCCTCCGCCGCCTCAAAGAGCGGAGTAACTGGATCGGGGCGATAGACCTGAGGGAACGCGCGCTGCAGAGCGCGACGCTCGAACTGCGGTCCAAACTCGTCGCCGAGCGCGCTTGCGATTGCCTTGATCGCAGCGTCTTGCACATCGCGAACCACGACGCGCTTTGCCATGATCTGCTCAGCAAGTTGGATACCGGCCGATGGGTCAGGATTCGACATCGCCGACAACTGCATCGAGATCAAGCGCTGCATGATGTCTTCGCGTGCGGCGAGCGCGGCGTCGAGGTTGGTTTCGTACTCTTCGACGGCTTGGCGCGCAGCATCAGCGGCCGCGGGAGAAGCCTCGAGTTCGCGCAGGATGAAGAGGAGATTGAGCGTTTCGCCGGAGAGTTCGCCGTTTGGCAGGCACTTCTCGCGACGCAGGGCGCGCTCAAGGGCAGGCCAGAGTTCAGCCTGTGAATCGCTGAGTTGCGACTTGACGTTCGCGAGGAAGTCGTCGCGCAACTTCACCTTTTCCGTTGACCAACGCACCAGCGGTCCTTGCACGAGTTCGATCACCTTGTCGGGGCTGGTACCCGCCGCCGCGTCCTTGAGCCCTGTGAAGGCTTGACGAACACCGTCGGCTGCAGTGTTGAAGTTCGTGTTGTAGTCGTCGAGCAGCGCCTCAAGGATGGGGCGTTGCCACTCTTCGAGTTGAAGGGCATCCACAAAGATCGGCAGATCGCGCGAGAGGTACTCGGGAATGAAGAGTTGCGCGACACCGCCTC
>Ga0315899_10005351_pt1 | contig 13862 bp, 11 predicted proteins | sample LakEriMetagenome_2_FD_203518 | JGI IMG/M metagenome (GOLD analysis project Ga0315899, IMG submission 203518) | Freshwater fungal communities from buoy surface, Lake Erie, Ohio, United States - Buoy 4 MA112 | ecosystem: Environmental > Aquatic > Freshwater > Lake | place: USA: Lake Erie, Ohio...
ATATATATATATATATATATATATATATATATATATATATATATATGTATATATATATGACTTTTGAGAATGTGAACCAATGCTGCGATGCCATGCTGCAGGCAAAATCAGCAGTCTGCTCAGATGGAGCTACGATCCGTGCATGCGCCAAAGAGCAAGAACGGAGCGAGGAAGCGGAGGAATTCAAGTCCTCTAAATCCGCCAGGGGTGCAGGTGGGGTGAGCGCAGGGGCACACGCGACCAACAGGTTCGAGGCAGGTTGTGTGCGGAATGCGTTGCGGCAGTTGGGTCTCGAGAGGTATGCAGATACACTGCACAATGCCAACGTGCACGATTTATGCTCTCTGGTGCGGCTGACGGAGGGTGAGATGCGCCAGCTGGGGTTGAGCGTGGGCGCGCGTAAGCGCCTTCTCTCCGAGCAGACGGCCCTGCGCTCTCTTGTCGACACTGTAGGGGGAAACGTAGGGCCTGTAAGTGCCCGGGCGAATGAATTCGCTATTTCAGCTGATAGTGGCGCGGTCGATGATGCCGATGTAGCCCGGGCCGTCGCTGTTGCAGAAGCCGCGAAAGCCGGACGCACTGGTGGAGCAGTGCTGCTGAAGGGGCAAAGATTGAAAAGGGTTGGGCAGGAAATTCGTGATGCCATGCCTGAAAGGAAAGAGGCGAAGGGTCATCGCAAGCAGTTGTTGCTAACAGGAACGAGGAAAGATGGTTCAAGGTTGGCGGGTGATCGAGGAGATGACAGCGAAGGCTGCTCGCAAGTAGCCCTTGCGCTGGCGCTATCTGCGTCCTTAGAAGGGCAGATGTCGGAGCACATGAGGCGGAGAAGAGAGGTGGCGAGGAACCTGGCCGAGGTGTGCCTGTGTGGAGAGGCTGAGAAGAGCGAGGTACAGTTGCTCCTTCTTGAATTCATGCCACCGCAGTCTCAAGATGCAGACGCACCAACCGGCAGAGCAGCAGGTGTTGCTCGGAACGGAGTTAGCCTGATCCAACAAAGCATATCTCTACCGCATAGTCTCTTATCTCGGGGACTATCGGATGCTCGGGAAGATGACAGGGAGGGCGGCGGATGTCAAAGTTTGTGGAAGCTGTCCGCACTAGGCGCTCCCGAGTGCGAGGAACAGGTGGGCCTCTTTTACAATGGGCTTCTCGGCCGGAGATCGCTATCTCAGCTTGAGAGCCGACCACATGTATTCGATAGGTACGGCGCTCAGCCGAGTGGCGCCAAAAGTGACGAGGCTGGTACGATATGCGACAATGAAGGGGGGAGCTGCGCAGCCGACGCCTTGCCCTGCGAAGTGCAAGAGGTGTATGCTGCATTGCCCCCGCATCTAGCATCCAGTCGTGATTACCACTCTGCTGCAGCTGCTCAAGATTGCGATTCGGTGTTGGAGTCAAGTGCGGCAGGAGTAGAAAGCAGCAGTGCCGTGGAACCTGGGCACCAAGAGGTTCTCGCTGGAGACGAACACGTTTCTCCTGTGGACAGAGTCGGCAGACCAGGGGCTTTGAAGGGCGGAGACGCAGAAGAGAGATCACAAGTGTATGGACAAACAAGTTGCATTCGAGACGCTGCTGCCGATACGACAATCACGGGCGGTTGCCAAAGTCCTGAAAGCGCCCTGCTTAGACTGTCAGTGCCGCACAAAATTGACGATGTCTTTGGTGCGTGCAAAGTATCTGGGACGCCTTACTGTTTAGTGCCCAGTTTGCCTGCAGTGCACGCGGAAGAAATCTCTCCTCTTCTGCAGCAGGGCTCACAACAGGGAGATGGGGACGAATTGGAGTTCTTTGTACCAGACTCGGAAGACGAAGACGCCAAGTATCAGGCTCGGGTGCCGGCGATGAGCCCTGGAGTGCGGTGCGCGATGACGACGAGCGAGGAGGCAGGGCTGTCAGAGAGCGTCGCTGGTGGGGCTGTGCAAGAGGGAGTTGATTTGGAAGAGGCGCAAGATAAAGGAATGCTTTCCCAGCTGCTGATGCACATGTCAGACAGCGAAGACGAAGCTGGGGATGAAGTTGTGGACAACGAGGGTGGGGCCGCCGCAAGTTGCAGGCCTGAGGCAAATGAGGAAGCTGGGTTGGTGACCTGTCACTGCACGCCACATGCCGCAGGAGTGCTGGAAGGAGGCGGGGCCCAAGGGGATGGAGGAGGAGGTGGCATTGGCAGTTTTTCGGAGGTGCTTTCCTTGGTACATAGAAAGCTGCGTGACATGTCGCCGCAAAACCGTGCGGCGGCAAAGTCGGCCATGGAGCATGTGTTGGGTGCTGCCGTCGAGGTTGTACGTGTGTGTGTGTGTGTGTGTTCTCATATGGTCTTCCTCGTGTCTTGTGTTGTATGCCGTCAAGCGAAGTGTGATGAATGTCTGCGCTCTGGGACTAAAGAATGTCGCGGGCTCTGCGGCGCGAATCTGTGCAGGGATTCTCTGCAAGTCGTGCTCAGATTGTGGCGAAAGCGGAGGAGGAAATCGCACAAGTACGCGGGCGCATGCAGCGAGATCTTGAAGCTGAGGATGTTCTCCACTCTGCGCGTTTGCATGCCGCCGTCATTGCTACTTTCTGTGATTTGCGGAAAGTGGTCCCGGTGGGTAATGAAGCGTCACCGTCAAGTGAGAACGACGCCAGACGCCCGCACGTCAGAGCATCCAGAACATGGGCCGTAAGCTGCGAGCCGTGAGGGTATCGCAAATTGCAACGGAATTCGACCGACGAGGCACCAGGGCTTCTGCTTCAGCACGTGCATCTGCTGAGCGCTGGAACGCGGGGCAGTAGTGCTAAGTATGTCATTCAGATCGCGGCCTAGCCGCACAACCAAACACACCAAAAAGCATGTTTCACAAAAACAAATGTACTGTACTGTATCAACACAAAAGGTCAACAAGTCAACATGAAGATTGCAACCGTCCACCACCCTCTTGGTCCACCACCCTCTTGCTGGCGGGTGGTGGAGGGAGGTGGAAAGTGGTCCGCCTCGGACCACTACTTGCGCTTGGGCCTCGCAACACGCGCCAACTCTTCCAGGCTCATCTTTAACGCACTGCCCTTGGCTTTCATCTCTGTCATTTGTGTCATGACGCAGGGGCACTGCAGCTTGACCTGGCGTGGTGCCCAACAAGTTAGAGTTGACTATCCACAAGCACACTACTACACGCCCTAGCCGCAGGCACAAAGGCGGCTCGCAGGCCACGCACACCGATCTACCTGCGTAGGAGCCGACGTCTTGGCACACGCACAGTTGTCCTTCATTGCAGCCGCAATGGCTGCAGCCACAATAGGCGCATACTCCTGTGGCGTGTAGGCAGAATCTGACCGACGAGGCGGGTTCACTCCCGGCGCAGGAGCGCCTGGGGGTGCGGGCACCGGCAGCGGCGGTGAGGGTGGCTCTATCGCGAGGACCGGTACGCTTGGTGGCCCTTCCTGTGGATAATGTTGCACGTCAGATGCCGTCAGCGGGTCCATGGGCTCCTGCGACAAGGGCTGATGCTTGAGGCCACAAAACCCTCTCTCGGTATCATAGGTTATGCGCACCTGTCCGGGAGTACCGTTGTGACCAGGCTCGCCAGAAAGCCCCTTCACGCCAACAACGCCTGCTGGCCCTGGTTTTCCCGGTAAACCGTCGAAACCTGTCGCGGTCAACCATATCAGCATATCTATGCACGTAATTTAGCGCCACGTCGGAGTATAGGGCAAGCACACGCGAGGTCATGCTCATGAGGACGCAAGAGTGAGGGCACAAGAGGCATGTACTGATACATGCACATACCAGGCTTGCCTACGGGGCCGGGAGGTCCCGGGGGTCCAGGGCGGCCGATCGCGCCATCCATGCCACTGGGCCCGGGCAGCCCATCACGGCCCGGCATGCCCTCTTCACCCTCAGAACCGGGCGCACCAGTGGCGCCCGGCAACCCGTCGCGGCCGTTCTTGCCAGGAAACCCCTGAGGCCCGAGGGGACCCCTTTGCCCGTCAGCCCCCGCTTTGCCGTCCATGCCTGGCGGACCCACAGCACCCGGTGGACCAGTCCCGCCAGGGTCCCCTGGCTCCCCTGCAATACCCTGAGGGCCCATGGGCCCTTGGGCACCTGCAATGCCGGGCAAGCCTGGCCTGCCGGGGGGTCCAGGTGGGCCGGCCAGGCCAGGAGGCCCATCTTTGCCATGCAGACCATTATATCCGTCTCGTCCCCGAAGTCCAGGCGCACCTGGCGGGCCAGTAGCCCCCGACATCCCGCGCGCACCCTGTTCGCCTGGCGGACCCCGCTTGCCCTCCGGTCCCGGCTCCTCGAGCACGTGGTTAATGTGTGTCTCCAGGAGGTTCTCATCGGCTATCAGCTTGGCAACAGAGTCAGACATGCCCGCCACCCGGTTGCGCACGCGAACGTACTCCGGCAGGTCGAGACGCTCCCCGCCGCCCGCCTCCAGATGTCGGACCTTGTTAGACAACGAGTCCGAGCGCTGGATCAGGGACTGCAGCCGCTCGCGCCATGCCTGCTTTTTCGCCAACACCGTCTTCTCCCAGAGCTTGCGCTCATCTGCCAGCCGCTCGTCTGCCCGCTTTCGCTCCGCGTTGAGGCGCACTTGCATGTCGTCCTCCGTGTAAACTTCGTTTGGGCACGGCACGCCGCTGCCCTTGGCGCAAGGGTTCGGGATTGGGCTGTTCTTGCTCTCGGGCTTGGGGAAGACAATCTGCGCGTTCACCTGCACCGGGTTAACCGAGTGTCCCGGGCCCACGACGTTGGGCAGCGTAAACTGGGTGCTGCCCTGATACTGCGTCCCTGCCGCCGTGTTTTGCTGCTGCCAAGAGATCGGCACGCCGTACTGCGGCTGGAGGAAAGAGCTCATCACCTTGCCTGCCACAGCCCTGGCCAGGTCCGCGCCGTTTTGCGCCTGCTGCCCAAACTCCCCCGCCACACCGGTCGTCATGGACCGCGCGCGCTGCGCCGCGGGCTCGAGGCCGGTGCCTGCCGTGATGCCCGAGCCGATTCTCACGGGGCCCGCGCTCGTCTCGATGTCTTTTATGTCCCACCTTGGGTCGCCGCAGTCGCCGCCAGGGCACTCTGCGGCGCCGAGCACCTTTGTATTCTGCAGGCCCATCGCCGCGGCAATCTTGCGCGCCGCATCCTCCACCGAGGCCCCCTCGACGGCGTTCCCGCTAATGACGAGCGGCGGCGGCACGGCAAGCTCCTGCGGGAGACCCAGCCCGGCGTTGCCGGCGAAGGCTGCGAGCGCGAGCGCCGTAGCAGCCAGCATGATGCTGGCGGCAGCCGCCACGCGCCACCGCGCGGGCATGCACGGAGTTGCCACTTGGCGCTGGACACGAACCAATTCGTGGCATGTAGGTCCTTGGGTGGCGGAGCGATGGGCGCCAACTCGAATATAGAGGGCTCGGGTATGCCCTCGTTCTCGCGGACGGGGCGGAACTCGAGCAACCGGAACGAGCTCGCCACCGTGAACCGTTGCTTTGACCGCACGCGCGCAGCAGACGCACGCGAGAGGCCGGTTTTCAAGTACCAGTCGCTGGCGGACAAGGTGCCCCGCGCCAATGACTACGCCGCGGACCTGGGCCGCGGCGCCCTCATCGCCTCTTCGCCGCGCCTGGAAGGGGTGCCCTCCGAGAAAAAGGCCAAGGATAGTCTCGCCTTCCAGCGCATTGTGCGGTGGTCGAGCGTGCCCGGCCAGGACTACGACCCGCACGAGTCGCACGACGTGGCCAAGCCCGCCGGGCGCGGGGCGCACGAGGACAAGAAGATGGTCCCGCAGAAGGAACGCCCCAATCACTTCTTCGTCGCGACTGAGCGCGGCGCGCCAAACGACTACCTCGAGGTATTCAACAAGCAGGTCGGGCAGCTTGCGCCGCCCATCGGCTACTACAACGCCAAGCTGGACCTGACCAAGCCAGCCGGCCCAAAGCTCGGGTACATTGTGCAGGTCGACCGCCCGCACGCGCCAAGCTTCATGGCCGAGACGCTCGTCAGCGAGACGTTAGCAAAGAGCAAGAAGGAGCTCACGCTCCAGGGCAAAGCGCCCAAGCAGCCTGTCAGCGTGACTCCCCGCACAGCCGTCCGTTTGCTGCGCGACAAGAGCCCAAACGTCACCGATCTGTCGCAGTACTCCGCGCTGAATACGACCCACCATAAATCGCCCAAGAAGGAAAAGGAGATTCAGGCACCTCAGCCCAAGCAGGAGGACCGGGGGGAAAGAGCGCAGACCGCAGCGTCGCCCGACAGAGAAGCCTTGATGTCACCCATGTCGCCAAATTCTAAGCTGCGACCGCGCACTAGCAGCCCGACAACAGGCACCCGGATCTTTGATAAGCGATGGGATGCGTCTCACATTACGATTGACATGGACGGCCGAACCGCACGGACCAAAGCAAGTGGTCAGTCTACGTGCACAGGCCACCAAATGATGACTCCCCAGAGCGCCGATGTGTGGTACAGGCCGAGCTTCGAAGTGATGGAGGTCAGCTGCAGGCACGTTCCAACGCCTGACCTTTCGCGAAGTGGCAAGGATTACGATGATCGAATCCTGCGCCTAGGGTTCCAACTTCCTGAGACGCTAGCACAGGCGCCCTTCTACCCGGCAGTGGAGTCGGCGATGGATTGGTCAGCCATGCCAAAATGGTATGCTGCCACAACCCTCATGGACAACAATACCATGGTACAAATAGGCAAGCAAACGGCGCGCCGTTCAATCGCCATGTCGGGCCCCGACACTGGACTCAGAATTCAATACCGCCATCCCACACGCGACTCAACCAGCACAGTTGCAAGGCAACATCACCCCACCTTACCCCATGTCCCGGGCCCAGACCTGAAACGCTCTACATCGGCACATGGCGATATTGCAGCATTCAAGAGCATCACTATGCAGCTCAACTACCACCCCTCCAATCGCTTGCTAACCAATCGCACTACTCATGTGCTGCGCTTGAAAAAGATGTGTTCGCGACGTCCCCTGGTGAGATGCAAGCATTCGCACCTGCCTGGGCAAGTACACACGAAGACACGCGCACTGACTGACTGACTGACCAACGTGCGCCCTGACCCCCCATCACCAATCTTCAATACACACTCCAGACGGCACACCCGTACACGGGCAAACCCAACCAGGAAATCAGCGACATTGTCTACGACACCCACTACGCGGAGATGGAAATCGTTCGCCCACGAACTCGCTCGCCCGTTGACATGCAGAAGCGTGTTGGCCGCGAGGGCTGGGGAGGCATTTCAGGTGAGAGCAGTGCAGGTGGCCTAACAGGTTTCAACTATTGGGACGGCGTTGACAACTGCACGAGTAGTCTGCGAAAACTGGACAAAGTCAATCTGCCCAATCTAGACCGCACCCAGGGACGCGAGGCTGTAAACCCCCGCGATGTTGCCGACAGGTGTTTCTGATTTGAACCTTGCGCCTGTGACTGATTGCCCCATACAAAAGTGAATTCGTGCCGTCCATTGTGCCGTTGGCATCTGTTAGAGAATTTCCCCCTCAACTGCCTGCTGAAACCAAATCGTTGCTCACAGGGAAGCGCTCTTCTTTGCATCTACAATCGATGCAGAAATCAAACCGCCTATTTCAAAGGTGGGCAACCACCATTTCAAGACCGGCAACATGACTGGTTCACTCTGGCACCCCAAGTGAGTTCTTTTTCTCTAAATTGCTGACTTCGATACACTCTGTCCCCTGCTCCCATGGCCTCTCGAGGTCCCCGTCATTCTGCTTCCTCCCAATCCCATTGACAATTTCAGTGCGTCTGGCTCAAAATTGACGCACATGCATGCTCTGTCACGTTTGATGCACTATGTTCAACTCGCCGCTCTCTGTCTACCAACTGCCTTGTGATGAAAGTAGAGATGTGCTGTTGTACTCTTAGTTATTCCCCATGACCCATACTACCCCCACCAAATATTCGTGCCAGGGATAATGTAATGGGAACGCATGTGATGGCCCCGAATCTGGACGAGAACTCGCGGGAACAAGAGGCGACAAGAGCGAAAAAGGTGCGCATTTTCGTATCACAGATGTGTGTACTGTCACTGGCAACAGGAATCGAAGATTTCAAAAAAAGAAATACTGCTCGATTCTGGGTCCACTGCCCTCAGCTTGGTGCAGAATCGCGCAGTACAAAATATTTTGTGGGCAATCTTCGATTCCTGTTGCCAACGACTAAATGAGAGCGAGTGCAAAAGTGAGGGCAAAATCAAGAGAGAGAGAGAGCACGCGCGCGAGAGCGACAGAGGGCGCGAGAGAGCGAGAGAGCGAGCGAGCGAGAGAGAGAGAGCGCGAAGGAGAGGGAGGGGGAGAGAAGGAGGGAGAGAGAGCGAGAGAGAAAGGGAGGGGGGAGAGGGGGGGGAAGAGAGAGGTATTGAGATCAAGCTAGCGAGAGGAGACAGGGAGAGAGAAAGTTTGAGTTGTGTGTGTGTATGAGTGAGTGTTTATGCCCGCGAGCGTTTGCTTTCGGGTACACTGCACGTGAAGATATGGGCTTTCTCTCCCCTGGTTCTAATCTCCACGCCCCCGGTGCTCCCGCTCTCGCGCTCTGCAGAACCGATCGTTAACGAAGGACCTCAACTATAACGTGGATGACACGATACTGCGCAAGCGAGTGCACACACCCATCATTAGCAGCAAGCCCTTCAATCCACTTGGGTCCACATAGATGCGGATCATCGTGATGATCGGCCTGGTGTGTTGCTTCTTTGTGTAGAAGGGCGATGTTCAGGTTGGGGAGCTTGGAGCGGGTACATAAGTTGGGACTACGTGTTTGGGCCCGACATGAAGACCGTGTGTTTCTTTACACTTTTATGTAATCGACATCGGTTCAACAGGGTCCCTTGGGTGTGCACGCTGCAGCCCATCCCCACTCCGAGAGCGCACCAAGCACACGACGTGTCGGGAGACCGAGGCTCGTCTTCACACCACGCGGAAGGAGTACTGAACAAACAGCGGACAAAGCCAAACCATTAAACACACGCAGTCCGGTCCAAAAGGCATGTCTTAATTTGATCTGTATTCACAAGGCACTAGTACTGCACTTCCTCACGGGAAAGAAGGTTTGGGGAAATTTCAGTCGCGTGCTCAGCTTAGTCTTGCCTTCTTGGCACCAGGGTCCACGGGCGCCGCGCGCTTGACCGTGTGCTCCGTGGCCACTACAACAGGGGGAAAGGTTGTTTATTACGTAACGTATAGGGAACATTCATTTGAATGTCCGAGTCGCGTAAAGGCATCAAAAGTGGCGCTGAAACAGCTACCAACGTGCCATGCGACTCAAGAAATACTACACCGTCAGAGGGACTGGCGATCGTGGCGAAATTGTCCCACAGGCCGTCCTGCTCGCAACAACGATAGTGCTGTGCTCCGCCATCTCTGAAGCTGACAAAACGGGCCGCGTGTGGCTCCGCGCGCAACACGCACTTGCTCAACTCCTTGTGGCTGAAGTAGAAGTCAAAAGTTTGGCAGTGGACCGCAATATCCTCGCCCGTGGCGGTGGCCTCACGGTGCGAGCGAGCTGCGAGAGGTGGCGGTAGTGCCTGAATGCCGGTCCATTGGCTCCACGTACGTGACCCGGAGCAGGTCAAAAATGTCCCTCTCTGTGACACTTCACAGTTAACATCAACTTGCCGGTGACAGTCTTTGAGCTTATGCCGTCGATCTTGTCTCGCACCACTTGGTTCAGCCCGTGGTCGGAAAGCGACAGGCCCCGCAGCCACGCATACTTGCGCATCGACCTGCCGAGGACCCCTTCTGCGTCAGCCTCCCCATGTCCATCCCTCCCTCCTCTTCCCTCCCTGCTTCCTTCTCTCCTTATCTCTCGGACGCTCTAGCTCACGCTTCAAGGCATGGGGCGAAAGAGTCAGAGAGGTGTCTGATGCAAGTTAGAGAGAAGGAAAGAGACCGGTTGAAGTGGTTTGATCCGGTTATGTGCAGCAGCGCGCAGGGGTACTCCTTCCAGGGGTCTGCTCACCCCATAAGTTACTTCTTTGCCCCAGTTATGTGTGAGAGACATGCATACACACACAGCGAAAGCGCGAGCGCATGGAAGGAGAGCACGGGCGAGCAGTTGGGGCGGGAGACTACCCTGGACACCCTGCCGTCCTTGTCCAGGTCCATCTCGTCAAAGAGCGCGCGACACTCGGTCTCGTCGGCATTGCCCAGGGAGCTTCTGCAGGCCTCCAGCCATTCTTAGGGGAAAGACTGTCATCCTGTGTCGTGTCCGCAAGTGCAAAGAAGGCCTCGGGGTCCGCCGCAATCCTCAGACGCAGTTTCATTTTGAAGTCCCCTATGTCTTGTTCGCTCTTGGTGGGATCTGTCTCCAACACTCCCTGCGGGAAGCCGACTGAAGCTGAAGCCGTTGTCGCAGGCGCTGCCGCAGCGGCGGTTGATGCAAGCTGCCGCTCGAGAGCGGCAGGTTGATGCAAGCTGCCGCTCGAGAACGGCGGTTGATGCAAGCTGCCGCTCGTGCACCCGCTCCCGCAGGGCGCGCATCTCTGCAGCCTCGGTGCGTTCTTGCTGGGCAAGCCACAGGGACTTCAACTCCGATTGCGAAAGGGGGCGGTCGCTGCGGGCAGGGGACGCCGCTGACAGCCCTTCCGCGCGGACTAGGGCCCTCGCCGCAACGTCCAGGTGCTCCATCTCCTCAGCCTCGGTGCGATCTTGCTGGGCACTTCAACTCCGATTGCGAAAGGGGGCGGTCGCTGCGGGCGGGAGACGCCGCTGACAGCCCTTCCGCGCGGAGTAGGGCCCTCGCCGCAACGTCCAGGTGCTCACTCGGGCCGGGCTCGGGAGGTCCTTGGGCGTCTGCATGCAAAGGCGTGGCGGTAGCACTTTCGGCGGGAGCCCGCGCCACAGCAGGCTCGGGATGTCCTGTGTCACTGAGAGATGCAAAAGTTCGGGCGCGCTTGGAGGAGCTCTCGTCTTCTTCGTCTGAATCGACAACAGGATCAGGGTGACTGTCGTCATCGCTGTAGTGCCCTCCTCTAGAAAGGGGATCACCGGATGACGTCACGGTCCCACGAACCAAATACTACTCTCGTGGGCGCATCGTGTGCAGATATTTCAAAGTACAAAATAGCTTGGGATTAACTTTAGAACCTGTACCTTCGACTGCGAGGATTCCCTCTGGTGGTGTTGGAGTAGAATTTTGCAGCGCAAGTGGTGACGGGGAGACGCAGGAAGGTGAGGGATGCAAGCTGCATGTGCTGCGATTGGTCGTTGAGTGCGCGGCTGCACAGACGCTCGATCTCCAGCGCAGGTTGGATGCCCCCTGGCTGGGGATCGAGCGTCCGTGCAGTCGCACTCAACACGTCACTCCTCACATCTGCACATCACCCCTTCTGTATTGACGCGTGAATCCTAACGCCTTCACATCACCCCTTCTGTATTGAAGTTGGACGCGTGCTGCTCAGCAAAATATGAGCTGCCCGTGCTTAGGAGGCGGAGAGGAAGAAAAGCCGCAGGGGCAGGCGGGACACGCGGGCGGGATACCCGGCCAAGCGTCGATGAGGGCTGCTGGCGATGGCGGCAGTGGGGGTGGTATTGGGGGCATGTTGGCCGGGGTTGGAGGCGTCGCTGGCCTCATGGCCATGGCGCAGTCCATGCAGGGGGGAGGTGGCATGCCCCCATCGCCCAACAATCCTGAAGAGTTTAATACCAAGGCAGCACAGGCTATTCCTGCAGAGGTTCACATGTTCAGTGGCTGCAGAGACGAGCAGACCAGCGCTGATGTGTACGACGTTAGTTCTTTCGGACTTCCGAAAGACAGTGGACCTGGTGGCGCTGGCGGTGCATGCACCAGTGCAATCATCCGTTCACTAACCGACAATCCGAACCAAACATGGGTTCAATTGCTGGAATCTATGCGTAAGATTCTCAAGGAAAAGAAGTTCACGCAAGTGCCGCAGCTCGCATCGTCGAAACCGATAAACCTTGACACACAATTTGACATCACTCCCGGAACCAAGACGGCAACAAAGGCGCTGTTCATAGGCATCAACTACGTTGGTCAGGATGGCGAGCTCAGAGGCTGCCATAACGACGTCCTGACCATGCAGACGTTTTTAGAAGGCCAGGGATTTGACCCAAACAACTTCATGACTCTGATGGATGACGGCGAGCATGAGGATCCAAATCACAACGCCATTCTCAAGGGCATTGACTGGCTCGTGGGTGACGCTCAGAGTGGCGACGCCCTCTTCATGCACTATTCTGGACACGGCGGAAACATGCCCGATCAGAATGGCGACGAGTCTGATGGCAAAGACGAGACGTTGGTCCCCCTCGATTACCAGAGGTGTGTGTAAAAAAAAAGACTTCAAAAAAAAAGACTTTGGTTCCCCTGGATTGCCAGAGGTGTGTGTCAAAAGCTGGGCAAGGATGGTGCGGCCAGAAGCCATCGATGCAAGGGAGGGTAGGAGCGCGGGTGTAGCTAGTGGTGATGGGGTGGAAGGGCGGAGGGAGAGAACATGTTCTATTAATACTTAAGGTCGCAAAAGGCCGCAAAGACTGAGTACCGTGACCTTGCCGCAAGATGGAGCATGATTTCGGTGCATTGTGTGCAGGGCTGGGCAAATAAGGGATGATGTCGTCTTTGAGCGTCTTGTTGCGAAGCTGCCCGAAGGCGTCAGCCTGAAGGTGCCTTCATTCGCGATTGTATGCATGTCATTCGCGATTGTATGCATGTCATTCGCGATTGTATGCATGTCATTCGCGATTGTATGCATGCGCGCGCGCGCGCCTGTATATTCACGTGTTCAACGCTTTGCGATGTGCGTGTGCGTGCATGCATTCAGTTCGTGGGCGCTCGCATGGACTGATGTGGGGTGCAGGTGGTGATGGATTGCTGCCACTCGGGCTCTATTCTGGACCTGCCCTACACGTTCCAGGTCGTTGCTTTTTTTGTTTGACAATCTCTGTACTCGGGCGCTCGCGATAGCCTATCGATGATGATCGATAGCATGATGATCGGCCATCTAGCATGGGCCTGATAACAAAAGTCTCCATTACAAGTTAATATTGATTTATCGCCTATATTTTGAAAGACGCACCCTGACTTAGGCTGTCTTCAAATGTCTTGATGTGTCTGCAAGTGTCTTCGTGTGTGTTTGTGCACTTGCGTGTTTGATACACTTGATACGCAATGCAATAGGCCAACGACACCAATGCCCAAAACGGGTACCCTGCACAACTACCACCGAAGTAAGACTCCTACTTCAGCTCTCGAGCACGCACGCACGCACGCACGCACGCACGCTCGCTCGCTCGCTCGCATGCGCACACACACGCACGTGCAAGCGCCGTCCTCTTCTCAACGACGCACGCTTGCACGCGACCGCGCGCGCACACGCGGAAGCAAACCGTCACCCATTACATGCGTTGCGGGTGTAATAGCATTTGTTACGCCGTTGCTCACGGCCTAGCACGGTGCAGTGGCAATTTCAACTGGGACAAGGCCATGAAAGTCGGCATGCGCCTTTACGAGATGCACAAGAAGGTCAGTGTCCCTGCACCGGGGTTTTGTGCCATTTCGGGGTTTCGCCGTGTGTGTGTGAGAGAGAGTGAGTGAGTGTGTGTGTGTGAGTGTGAGTGAGAGAGAGAGAGAGAGAGAAGAGGGAGGGAGAGAGGCTCAGTCGTTTGCAGCCACGCATGGATATCTGCCCTCTCTTCACTTTGGGATGCAGAGCAAGGCCGCTTGACGCAGTTCTTGTGAATGCCGATCCACCCTGTCTCGCTGTGTCTTTCCACTGTTGCCCGCTATCGACTCACTGTTCCCTGATCTCTCAGCAGTACTTTACTTACTTTACTGAATTTACTGACTTCACTTTACTTACTGTTCATTGCTGGCTCCGATTTCTCTGCCGGCGTTTGCCGCCAAAT
>Ga0315899_10005352_pt1 | contig 13862 bp, 14 predicted proteins | sample LakEriMetagenome_2_FD_203518 | JGI IMG/M metagenome (GOLD analysis project Ga0315899, IMG submission 203518) | Freshwater fungal communities from buoy surface, Lake Erie, Ohio, United States - Buoy 4 MA112 | ecosystem: Environmental > Aquatic > Freshwater > Lake | place: USA: Lake Erie, Ohio...
TGTGTTTTTTTGTGTTTGTGTTTGTGTGTGTAATTGTGTACGTTCTATATACTCTCTCTCTCTCTCTCTCTCTCTCTCTCTCTCTCTCTCTCTCTCTCTCTCTCTCTCTAATATACATATACAACATGCATAGGCGTGCTGTTCCTGGGTGCATGACCTGCTAACCAGACTTTCGTTTGATTTTTTTATTTTTTTAATTCCTGGATGCACGACCTGCTGACCAAGTGAATGCATGGCGATGTTTTGGAATGTGGGTCTCTCATAAGGTGGGATCAGGAGTGACGATAGTACGCTTTTTTTTTTCCCCTCTAGGTGGGATCAGGTGTTGCGATCGATCTTGGACTGGCAAATTGCATCAACTCACTAGATTTCGTGGCGAGCGACGGCTCATCGGGCGCAAGCGGGGGCCTTCAGGTTCAAAAAATAAAAGTTGCGGGTTAATTGCGACTGTGTTCTTAAAAGTCCTCCATTACCGACTTGTTTAATTTATTAAAATTATTAGGGCGCTGACTTTTTGAGAAAAAAATCGACTTGAGGTCGCGGGAGAATGGCGCCTGTACCCCCCTCCCCCATATGAACCATTTGTTTTTTTTGGACTTCAGGTCGCGGGTGAATGGCGCCTGCACCCTCCTCCCCCATATAAACCATAGCGGTTGCAAGCCCCTTTGGCCTCGGGCCCCTGCACACGCAGTGTTGGCTGAGCCACACATTAGCAACACATTAGCAACACATTAGCAGTGATGCTAATGCGCAGTGTTCGATGAGCCGCCGCACGCGCGAGCGGGCTGGCTGTGCGAGCTCGGCTTGAGAAATGTCCCAACTTGCCTCAACATGCCCACAACCAGCCTGAGCCAAGTGCACCAATAAACAGCCAATAACCAGCCAAAAATACAAATGATCGTTTTGAGGTTCAGACCGGCGGACGCCGGCTGAAACTCTAGAGAGAGAGAGAGAGAGAGAGAGAGAGAGAAGTTTATTGACAATCAAATAGATGACTGAAGGTCGGTAAGTACAACGCCTCTTCAGTGTGACACCGCTGGGCACTCGTGGCCCAGCATTGGCGGCGATACTATACCCCCACTCTCCGTTCGGCCTTGTGGCACGCGTTTCAGCAACACACATGAGGGACCAAACCGTTGCCGGTCCGCCCCAATCACCGACCCGCTCTTTCGAGGGTTCGGGATCCCAAACCGATCCACAGCCTCCTTGGACATTCCCCTGCACTCCAGTCCCGCCTTTGCCTAGGCTGCAGACGGAGACGCTCGTCGTTGATCGCCAACGACGAGCGTCATCGGCAACATCAAGTGCATCACGCGGCAACTGGCAATCCAAGACCTCGGACAAAACATTCTTTGTAATCTATTGAACCTTTCGTGCAGGAGGCCTTAGTAAACGGGAGGGCGGGAATGGAGGAGGAACTCGGGGACAGATTTTTGCATGGCAAATTGGAACACCGCCCCGAATATTTCCACTTTATTTATGACAATTTACATGTAGTATACACTTCAGTCTCTGAGTCAGCAGCGATATATCCGCTGCAGCGATGACCCGGAGCCGCCACGTATGGCCGTGACACAGGGGGCAGTGCGTGCCGAAAACATGCTCTCGTTCGAGGGAACGAAAGCGTGTTTGCGTCGCCATTCTCTGCTGAAATGAACGGCGTGCCTTAATCGGGCGCACATGCTGGAAGTTTGGTTATGGGTGAGTGGGGAGGTGAGCACTGCTGAATGAGGTCTTTGGATAGTCCGCGATCAGCTCCCAGATACTTGGTCAGGGCCCCCCCTGCCTCTCCTGAGGACTTGTCGTCGTCCAGGGAGATGCCGTTCATGCGCATATGCTCGAGGTGGCGCGGAATAGTCTTCAAGACGCGTTCTTCGGGTGGAGAGGTAGGCCGCTTTTCTTTGCCTCGCGTTATCTTCTGCGCAAAGAGAATCATATCCAGCAGGTCGTTTTGCTTCAGGGCCAGCGGCAGGTGCGGCACGGGCGGCTCGTTGTCCACTCCAGTCAGGAAGCTCAGCTCCGGCGATCGCAGGTCCATTTCGCCAAGGTGCGGGAACGTCCCACACAACTCATCCCTTACTTTTCTGTTGGCGCGCATCTGCGCCACCACGCGCCCGTGCTCGTCTAAGCGCAGGACTAGTTCCTCAATTAGTCGAATCTTATGTCGCCCCAGCAGATACCTCCGTATGTCAGCTGGCACGTCGACAATGTTCTTGACCTCCTCCGGCAAATTTGTAATGAAGTCATCCATGATCTTGCCTACCCACTTGGCGGAAGAGTTAGAAGATGACTTATTGGAATTACTCTGCCGTTTCTTATCTCCTGGTACGACTTTGACCAACTGGGATATCTCATACATGGTAGCTTGCCAGGCACTCTTCCACTGTTTGATTAATTTTCTATTCCGTGCTCGCTCAAATCTAATCCACTGCATTTCCCAGACCATGAAGCTGGTCTTTCGGCTCAGATTGAATGCCCGAGCGCATCTCTGTATCACACGGGCTGCCGCATATTTGGCATTTGCAGCCTTGACCACGTCTTGGCGAGTGTCGCGAAGTTCTCGGAGGAATTGCGCGATCGCCGCGACGTGCTTTGCTTTCTGCCACATATGTATCATGTGTCGTGCGCGAGACAGAATCCTTTCCTCATGGGTCTGTTGGTCCAGCAGGTCTTTGAGACTCTTATTGTGGAAGGGGTCATTGCGATATTGAAGCACCATCCGCCACCACCTCTGAATCCGGACGACGTACTTGACGTTGGTCTTTTTCTTGGGCACCAGTTTCCGAGCCTTGGGGCTCAAGCGGATAGCAAATAATATCACAACGAGAGCCGTCAGGAATGGCTGAGAAAACTCGCGCTCCCGCAATCGCTCACTTTTTTCGCGTATTCTCAATGCGCGCTGATACTCATCGTGCTCAGCGAGGGCACGTTCGTGGGCCTCTTGCGCTTCCCTCTCTTCCTTTGTCCGCTGCTTGTCCTCGAGCACATTGAAGAGCAGGTTCCTGCGGCGTTCGCTCTCTTCAAAAAGTTTCTGCTGCTCCCGCTGCCGTTCGCGCTCTCGCTCAAGTGTCAGCGGCACGCTCTGGGAGCGATGCTCAGTCTCCCGCTTGCGCTCCCGCTCGTTTTCACTTGACATTTGTGATACGCAGTTGCGATTCTTTGCAATCATGTTCTGTTTGTAATAACTTGCGTTTTCCTTTCTCTTCAATGTAGGCAATTCTTTCACGAAGTTCTCCAGACTTTGTCTTCGATGCGGCGATGACCGAATGTCCTCGAGACGCGCATGTGCCTGTGAGTGAGAACCCCACCGCATGGTGGATGCGATGGAGCTGGCTTCGACCCTTTGACACATCTTCTCGAAAATTCTGTCCCGCTCCTCTTTCGTTTTCTTCTTTAATTCCTCTGCAGACATGCAGAGACAAGGTTGCGACACGTTGGAATCTTTTGGCTTTGGAATCAATCCATCTCGGATGAGCGCTGCAACAATGACTTGCCTCGCTTCCCCGTCTTCGTCTTCAATGTTGGCAGAATAATCTTCTGATGATCGCTGTCTCGCAGTCCAGGTGGGCAGGTCCTTGGGGTTTGACAGTCCCGCGGTGAAAAAGATAGGGTAGGGCTCGCATCCTTGCAGCGGCTTTGCGTCCACGGGGCTCAGGACAAGACCTGGGAGAGTTTGAACAGCGCCTGCGGAATCATGAACCCCCCAGTTCCCACGTGGACTCATGAGCATCATGGCTCGCTCCTTTGCCTCCTCAACAACACGCCCTGCTCGAGTCTGTACGTGCCTGCTCGGAGGCCCGAGGGTACCGTGAGTTTGGCTGAGGTGATGATGCTCCCAGAGCCGGCGACCGTCAGCGGGCTTGAAAAGCTCGTCACGGGAAAGCTTCTTGACACCGTGTTTTGGTCTCAACTTGCTCGGCACTTGGTGCGTATAGTAGGCCATTTGGCCGACAAGGTCGTGACCAAATCCAAATCGACTGGGAGTCTGCGAGCGCCAACCGTAGGGCTGCAGGCCTGCGGGGCCCGACGAAGAAGTGCGATCCAAGTCCTCGCGCTTGGATCGCACTTCTAGTTGCTTCGCCCCATTCTTTTTCCTTTCAAGATTTGGCAGAGGGGAGTAGGCGGGATACGAGTGGCGGAAGAGGGGCTCAGCGCTTGCTTCTTCCAATTCCCTGGGGAAGCGGAGGCCGCAGCGGCCTTCGACGGTGACAAAGCTGTCCTGACTTTCAACATTGACCAATTTCAGCGGCTCGTAGTCGTGCTCGTGGTATCTGAAATCGTCCTCTTCCTGTGAGATCCTCACAGACTTAGGCCTCTTGCATGGCGCGGACAGGCTCACAACCATCATTTTCGCCGCTATTTGCTCTGGGCTGTGCGGCAGTCGGGACTCCCGGAGGATTGTCTTTTTTTCATCAGAGGCGTGCTTTCTACCAGGCCCTTTTGCTGCGTTCGACGAACGGCGGAAGGAGGTCTTGTCGGCCGTGGGTCCGGCGGAGTCGTGAGGGTTGCGAGCAAGGGCATTCCGGACGCATTCCAGGTCATGCTTCAGCCTGTCTATTGGCTCATCTGACTTGCCAAAAACCCAGGTAATTTTGTCAAAAGGCTCGCTCTGGTCCTTGGCTTGCGACCGCTCTATGATAGCAGCGCGCACACCCTCCAAGACGACGTCAGAAATGCCCCCCTCCTCGCCATCTGCGGTCGACGTGTTTGCCATCTCGAAAACCCCACGTGTACTCTGCAGCCCAGTTAGCCCTCGGCTGACTCCAGGTTGCATCATCCCACCCGTCGCTATGTTGTGTGCGCTAGGCAGGTTTGCCGAGCCGCGCCAGCGCCCAGACGCCGCAGGCTTTGCTTCGCCCTTCGCTTCGCCCTTCGCTTCGCCCTTCGCTTCGCCCCTGCGCGAGGGGCGCGCGTGAGGCACGTGGCTCTCGCTGCCATAGTCTGCATCCGCGTCTCGGTGGCTCTTTATGATGCGGTCAACTGCCGGCGTGCGCCCCATGGGTGTGCGCACGACCCGCCTTTCCAACTTTTGGCACCGATCGCCCGGGCCTCTCAGACCACAGGAACCCGGGGACTAGGGCATGTGCGCGAGCGAGCGGGGCGTTCGCGCGAGCAAGGCCATGCTGCGGGCGTGTCTCTTCAGCATGCGCCAGCTCAGCGGCTTGCGCGACTTTGAGTGGATCAGTTGCTCTGGGGTTGAAGAAAGTTCAAGAAACCAACTGCCCAGCCGTTTGTACGGAAGTATCTCAAGATTGCCACTACGCTCCATCGGGCAGTCGGGCCTTCGTGGGGACATTGAAGAGGAAGACCACAGTGGACAGTGGAGTGCTGAGTGGGAAGGCCGGAAGGCTGGGCACCCGCATGCGCGGACAGCGCCAGTAGCTCGGGGCGGCAGCGAGGCGGGCGCCCCATGAGTCTCGAACGCGTCGGCGTGCACACAAAGCCCAACCCTACCAGGTGTAGGCCCTTAGTGCTCTTTCCCGCATCTTCCGCTTGCTATGCAGGGCCCAGCGGCAAGCGCACCAGGAGATGCGAAGGGCATGCACGTCACCTTACTGCGCTTGTCAGCCCATCACGCTCTTCTCTTCTCTGGCCGCGTTGTTCGCGCCATCTGCCGCGCGCCGGCAGCCGCGCATTGACCGCTGACACTGGCAGGAAATCATTCAAGCCCGTCTTCACAGAGGAGGCGCTCGACTGGAAGATCCACCGCGCTGCCCAGACACCGGGCCCAGGTGCCGCTGCCCGTGCGACGATCCTGTTGCTTGCGCAGCAGCCCGCCACGGATGTTTGCTTCTCGCTGACAAGTTGGTGAGCGGCAGGTAAGTATGGCAACCCCGACCCTTTTGTCATCAAAGGGGGCAAATGGGGCAAAGAAACGCCCCTGTCGTATCTGGATATCGCAACGATGAATGGAAAGCAAACTCCTGGACCGGTACTGAGCCCGCCCCGCCCCGTGCTCGAGCACGCGGCATCGTGTGTATGAGGCTGACTGTTTTGCTGCTATTGCGTCTAGGGCGCGTACGAAGAGATGGAAGCAATCAAGCGGCTGCAACGCGGTGCCACTATTGGAAAATTTAACATGTCCAAGCCCAAGACCTACATCGAACAGGTCGAATACGACAAACGAAGCATCCCCGGGCCAGCATCCTATGAATTGGACCCTGCCAACAGGAGTTTGAAAGGGGGCAGATTCAACATGAGCAAATCGAAGACAGAAGTGGAGTGGATTTGCTATCGCGCTGCTCAGATTCCTGCGCCCGGGCAATACAACGTTGAGGATAATGTGCCGATTGGCGGAAAATTCAACTTGGTGAGCACGGGGCTTGCTCTTGCTGCGAATCTTAAAAAAATCACCGCCTTCTTTATGTTACTGTCTTGAATCGGCACGTGCGGAGCGAATTTCAGCGCGGACAGATTGTTGGCGCGTTGACAAGACGCTAACGCGTCCTTGTTAGTTTCCGCGTGAGTGGTGTTAGGTTAAAATAACGCCCAACCTTGGACACGTACAGTACCGAACTGAATGGCACGTCGCGGTGCGTCTTGGCAGGCGAATCCAAAAACGCCGCTCGACATGCAGATAATGATGGCAAAATGGGTGCCGGGGCCGGGACAGTATTACCAAATGAGCGACCCCAGTGCAGCAGTCCGTGGGGGGAAAATTAATGTATCAAACTCCAAGTCTGATATAGAGTGGGCCATCTACCGAGCCAAAAAGTTACCCGGTCCTGGACAGTACGATATTGACAAGGCAGCGAAGGCCCTGGCAAAAAATGTACGCCCTCCGCGTTCCAATCTGCAGATTTCGCCGCGTCATTCTTCAGTGGTTCAGGCCATAGGATGGCTTTCAGGCCATGGTTCAGGCCATTCAGGCCAGAATGGCCTTCTGAATGGCCTGAACCACTGAAGAATGTCAAATTGCTTGCCCCGATCTCCGACGTTCTTCAGTGGTTCAGACCATTGGACTGACACATAAACGCGAGCAGGTGCCGAAATTCTCGTTTCAGGGGCGTCCAGGGCCAGCGACAATGCCAGCACCCTTTCACAGCCTGTAATCATCCCGATCCATTTTCTGCATGCACACTGGCCCGCACCCACGTGTCTGCTGTCTCCTTCGCGTGTATGATGTGAAGGAGGTGCGTGACTGTTCAATGACCAGATCAAGCACGACGGGAAGCAGCATGGCCACCACACGTCGCAGCAAAAGTACGCTAGGAAGCACTAGCCAATCTCTCGATGCCACTGCCACGTCTGCTGCGAGGTATCGCGAGGACGTGCGTGCGTGTGTACGTCTTCAGAATTGCGTGGACATGAGCATATAGCCTTGCCATGCGATGCAAAGCATACACGGAGCTGCGATTTGGCGCATATTCATACGCCCATTTGGCGCATATGCGCATTTGGCGCCATATGCGTGTAACCACCCACAATCGCATTTGGAGAATTCCCTTACACTAGCACCATGAAAGGTTCTGACGCACAGTGTGAAATAGCTCTGGCAAACAAGAGGCTGACGACCAACGTCTAGATACGTCAATAGACCTCCGAGCATCCACGGCTTCTCCATCCCGGAAACCCAACGAGAAACGGGTCAAGGACAGCGAGGCCAGATTTACTGAGCGCGTAAAAACGGTAACACCCACACTCGTCCTCACCTTTCAAATCGCTCTCTACCTGTCGGCGAGAACGTGAAAGCCGTTCACCTTTTAGGCATCTGCGCGTGCAAGAACATCGTTTAGGCCGCTAAGTGAAACGGAAGCTGACACCTGAAGACGTCTGACGCGTATGCTTGCGTCAAAAAATCACAGGCATACACGAAGTCAACGATGCGCAGAAGAGCAGCCTCCGTTCTGGGCTTCGGCAACTCATTCTTCCTCAATTGATGCCCAATTCCGGGTTTGTACACAGAATCGATGCCCAATTCCACGTTTGTACACAGAATAAATTTGACGCTGTTGTCTCCTCGATTTATTGTTTCGTACCATACAAGAGTGTGTCCATCCGAGCACATAAATAAGCTGCCATGCATGAGAAATCCAAAATGCCACATGCCGGCTCTGCGCGAGTTTCTCACGTCAGCGTCGAAAAGATCCACCCACGCTGGGACTTTGGATCTGCTGCCATTCGGATGCACCAAAGGCTCCCGCACCGCTGCCGAAGGAGGCTGAACGCAAGACCCCGGACTTTCTGAAGCCTGGACTCGCCGATACGAGACGTGGCGCTGCTTGGGACATGATAGGCGATGAGATCTCGACGCCGTTGCTGACGTGCAGGCAAAGTCAGCATGCACCCAAAACTTTTGTGCGGAAAACAGGAAGCCTGGACATGAGCAGCAGGGGATGGTGGGAGGAGGAGGATCGGGAGAAGGGAGAGCAGGAGCTGCGAGCACACCTGCCGCGATTAACGATGCGATGGAGACGATTGAGTATCTGTTCCTCGGTCCTCTTGAAGCTTATCAATTCATCCGTCGTCTGCCATATACAAACATGGTTATGCACGATGTCCCCACACCCTAAAAGGCAATCAATCGCCGATTCTACAGGACAAGAACTCGAAACCCGCGTGTGAGAGCATGCGAAGACATCCACGTCGAGACTCGAGGGCGGTGAATCCTCCAATTTTGACTTGTGCGCTCCTTCACGCACCTGGTGTGAGCTTTGTTGGAGCAGACGGACATGTGTTTCAGGCACGTCTGCAGATGCAGCACCGCTCCTTGACGTCTTGAAACCTCGATGTCTTGACGTCTCCACGCCTCCTCCTTCCCGCCCACCCTGTCGCCCTCCCCGGTTCCCGTGCTGACTCCCAGAACCAGACGCCCCGCGCGCAGCTAGCCATCCCCAACCAGCGGCACCCAGCCGCGGGGAACGTCGTTGAGACTTGGAGCTTGAGTTAGAGTTGGTGTCTTGCCGACTTGATACTGGGGGCAGTGCATCATGCAATAGTGCGCCAGATGAGCTGTCGCGCATTTCATTCAACCGCGAATGCGAGATGCGCACATACTTGGTGATGCCCTCCCCTAGAGAGGCGCGCATTTGTTGCTGCTGGTGTTGCTCCTGCCCAACCAATACCTTTCCCTTTCGCTCTCTTTCTGCCGCCAAAAATGTCTGCGGCGACTGCATGCTCCCGGCTGTGAGAACGTTATCAGACAACACACCTCCTCTGCTCATATCTGTACGCGATGGCGATCTCCGCGATGTTGATGTATTACGTGATGGCGACGCACTTCCTTGTGACTCACTGCAGTTCAATATGCATGCACGGGGAAAACAAATCAAATTCTCACACATAAACGCTGTCGTATTTGCGACCAGCAGAAAACAATTGTGCTCGCAGCGTACCGATGGGCCACAAACTTCACTCCCGGCTCTTGCTCCTCTTTCTTGCGCCGCTCTTTCTCCGTCATGAAGAACAAGGTCTCTTCGGCCTGTTGCGATGTAGGGTCCATCGGTTTGAGCTGCAATATCTCCCCTTTTGGAAGTGGCGATGTGCTTTCTTCGCTCGGGCTATGTAGGTGTGGAGAAGCGCATGTTAGAAGTGCGTTCGCAAGTGTGCGAAGGTCACGTCAGGGACAGAACCGACGCATTCACATTGTCTTCAGGATGTATTCAGAAATCAGGGGCGTTGAGTTAGGTGTCAAGGCGCACGGTACCTGGCGCCAAACACAGCTGCCAGAGCGTCTGAAACATCATGTTTCCTGCGCGGCCTCGCAAGACGCTGATGCCGAAATTCAGAGCGTACTCCATGCCCTCGAGACTTGGTGAAGTCCGCACGTATCTCATTTAGAGGCGATTCGCAAAAGAGAGATCTGTTGCTCAACGCCGGGTCACTGAAGCTTCGATGAATCGAAGGTGCTTCGGGCGTGTCCGAACAATTCATCCCACGCAACCCAGAAGCATTTGAGGTCCCTGCTGACTCATCGTAGGATTTCAAGTTGGCGTAGCTTCCTGCACCTGCGGCATTCAGCATACATCACTAACTCCAAGTTGCTTCATGTGGACTGCACAGTGGAGAGTGAGGGCGATGGCACAAGGAAAGGGAGCGATGGCAGGGACAGAGTAACATTAGGAGGGGGCTGACCCATCGTCATAACATCGGCAACGATATCGGCAAGAGTATTCTTGCGGCTTATCGCTTTTTCATGTTCACACTTTTTCAGGTTTTCGTAGTAGAGGTCAAGCACGCTGGCGCCAGGCGGCGGTCCGTCGCTGGACAACAATATCCTCAATATGGTGAGCATATTTCCATTGCATCCACGAAACCTTTGCATAAAAGAGCGTCGGGCAAGCAGACGCACATATTCATATGCAAGCACCTTTGGGAGTGTCTAGAATGCACACTGGAGAAAACAGATGAACAGGACATGTATCAAGAGACCTGAGCAAGGCTTGTCGCATTGCGGGCTTCACATTCTCCTCTAGCTCCCATCCGTGGTCCTGTTCGACAACATAAGCGGCCAAGGCCTTGCACAATTCCATCCCGGTCTTCTCGAGATCTTCTGCTGTGAAATGTGTCTAGTATATCGCTCAATTGTCGTCAGCACTAGTACCACCACGATACAGTCGTATCCACTGCAACAACAACACACACAAAAACGCACGCACACACACACATACACACACACACACACCTGCATCTACATATATGTAGATCTATATATCCACAGATATACGTACATGAATATGTACATCTACAAGTACATCTGCATGTACCTCTCTCCGTATATACATGTATAGATATGTACATAAATAATATCTGCTGCCGGTGGCGTGCGCGCAATCTCATCCAGCACACCTGCCTTGGGCGCGCTACCTGATTAGCATATAGCATATGCGAAGGACGCAGCCATGGTACAGGGACTTACCAGAGTAGAGTCTTCAGAGTCATCCTGGTGAAGATTCGAACCGCAGAAAGAGGCCTCAAGAGTGTAGCTATGAATGAGGGCACATTCGCGCGCCACAGCAGCACGGCCTGTATTTTCCTTTTTCTTGTCCACTTCGAATGAGCAATCCTTGAATGAGACGCAAGGCCACCGTTGGCTGTCAAAAAATGCTTCGTCAACAATGTGCTTTTAAACTTAATGTACATAGCTGTCTATATAGCCTGCCGCGCATGTGCCTGCCCGGAACGGTTGCCAGCTGGCATTTGGCAAAGGAGCGCGCAGCAGTCACGACAAGAGCCGTTGGCAGCATGCTAAAAGTAGATGCTGGCCGGGTGCGCCCCTTTTATGCTCTCTTGTTTATGCAACCCATCGAGGGTGGTCGGAGCTAAGGAACCACCGGCGCCAACTTATGTATCTGACCCCATTCGGCCTGTATCCTGAAGATACTCTGCAACAAACGTCATCACAGTCGGGTGCTTCGTGCATGATGTGTGCAGCACAGTACCTGAAAAGCTTGGGAAACTGTTGCTCTCTGCGGTATCCTTTCTGATGCATATCAACAGCTCCAAATTGCGAGAACCCAAACGCCGAACTATTGCAGCCATACATGAAGACATTCTTTTTCGTGCTGTGACCGTGCACGTCACAATAGAGCAATAGGCGCCCCTCGCCCGCCAGCGCTTTCAATCGTTTCTTGCCATAGTAGATCGTCGGGTGCCGATCTTTGCTTGGTTCAGTCCAGTTCCGATTCAGATCGTCCCCCGACTGTGTTTTTGATCGTGTTCAAACACGTCAGAAGAGTTGTCAGCCCGCTCTCCTAATCCGGATCTCGCTCTATCTTCCTCAAAGGGATCATTTCCTCTGTCTGTGCACATGCATGCGGTGTGAAATGGAGGCCGGCGAGGGATGTAATCCTGCAGTAGAAGGCAACGAGAGAAAATACCAAGGATACGCGGTAGTGGCCGTGGATGACGCCGTCGGGATTCAACATCGGAATGACTTCAAATACGAAATGCTCGCACAACTCTCGCGCAATTTCTTCATCAGACACTAAAAACTGGAGGATGCCTTTGACAATGTAGCTAGCATTACTTTCTCCAGGGTGAACCCGCCCAGAGATGAAAAAGACAGGACGGCGCTCGACTTGCGAAGGAGGACGGGGATTGCAAATTGTCAGAATCTCGCAGGCCACCCCTCCTTCGGTCTTGCACAACTCTCTGCGCGTTATAATGCGCCTCTTTTGAGCGAGATGTTCTACTTCTAGCAGAAGAATGCTCAGGTCTGAGTATGTAAAGGGATAGCACATGGCGATGAAGCAGACGTCGTCTTCGTGATCAAACTGCACAGGCGACCAGCGAAAGATACTGTCAGTTACTGTGTATATACATGCCATCTATGCACGCCTGTGAGCTAAGAATAAAAATGGACCAACGAGGAAGAGCACCTCAATTTCAAACGACAATGTGAAGTTTCTGCCGCCGTTCTTCTTCTTGACCCCGTTTTCATAGTACCTGGTTTGCGAGCCTGCCGCACTCTCTGTCAGCCGTGGTCACTACATTTTTGGCGCTGCGCACAACCGCAACCGCCCACCGACGGAAAACATCTGACAACCACAAGACAGAAGACGAGCGGTAGAAAGAGAAAAGACGATGGCAATGCACACCTGCACGTCTCCAGCCCAGCTGTTCATGGCGTTGGGAGTCCTTCTGAGACCACAAGAGTGGTCGCATTCCATGGTGATACATGCTTTTTTCCTTGTAGAAATGCATGATATTAAACTTGTAGGCGCACTCTTTCTTCATATTCGACACCATGAAGTAATACCACTGGCATCCACCAGACCCCTTGTCTGGTCTGAGGTAAAGGTTGTATTCCAAAGCGCTCAGTCTTACGGCGCTTGCTAGATTGCCACTTTCGAAACGACTCTCAAAGTGCAAATCCGTCGCATGCCGCTGTCTCGACGGAACCTCCTCCATGTCGTTGTACACTTCATGCGCGGGTATCCAGCCCTCAGTGGACTTTCGCGCCTGCGATTTACCATCATTTGCTGTGCTGCCGTCCCCAGCGCAGGGCTGCCCCGCCCCGCCGTCCTTCTCGCGAACTGCCTCCCAGTCATCATGTCGGTGTAGAGGCAGCGCCGGTTCGTTTGGAGGTTGGTGGCCTATGTGCAAGGGCGCGGGGTGCACAAGCCGGCGAGAGCCTGTGGTCGTAAAGTGCGGCGGCACCTTCGTCTCGACGCTTCGCTCCCACGGCGTGGTCTCGCGGCCTTCTGCCGCCCTGTGATTGCCTCCGCCGCCCTGGCCATGGACCGCCCGGATGCAGGAAGAGGAGGAGGACGAGGAGGAAGAGGGGACTGCGCGACCATCTTCTGAACTAGGCAAACCAGCATTGAGGCGTTGCTGGGCGGCCACGTCCTCTTGCTGTCGCTGCCGCACTGCAGGAGAAGGGCAGACAAAAGTCACGGCATGCGGTGTTCCAAGTGGTCACACCGCCACGGAAAAATGTGAGGGCAAAAGAGGCGCTGGGCAAAAAAGCGGGCTGATCGCCCGCGCAGCGACCACCTCCGCATCCACGAGCGCAGGGCAGCAAAACGCGCGGATCACCCGGGCCCTCGATGCAGCGGGCAGTGAGCCCCGACGACGTCCGCCGGCAGAAGAGTTCGGCTCCGGGCTCCTCCGCCGACCGCGCATGAATCTCGGCCAGAATCTCGCTCGTCATGGATGACCACATGCCCTGGTGGCGTGCAATTGCCGGCGGACTGCACACGCGTGGTGTGTACGCTATTGCCGTGCACCCTTTTCCCCGCCTTATCTCACCAACTCATATACGCCCCCGGGACAAGTTGAGTGTGCAAAACATGTGAGAGAAGAGCAATTTGGCAATTTGGCCCTTCTTGATGATAAAACACGACGGTTCATATTTCAGTCCTTTGTTTTTTACTGGTTCGTGGAGTTTTGTCTAGGATTCTTAAAATAAGAATAATTTA
>Ga0315899_10005353_pt1 | contig 13862 bp, 13 predicted proteins | sample LakEriMetagenome_2_FD_203518 | JGI IMG/M metagenome (GOLD analysis project Ga0315899, IMG submission 203518) | Freshwater fungal communities from buoy surface, Lake Erie, Ohio, United States - Buoy 4 MA112 | ecosystem: Environmental > Aquatic > Freshwater > Lake | place: USA: Lake Erie, Ohio...
TGGGGCTGAAGGTGGGGCCCGATGAACTCTTCAAGGCTGCCCGGCGCATGGGCTATGGCAGCCTCACCGGGATTGAGATCCGTGATGAGGAAACCCCGGGCCTGCTGGGGGATCCTGCCTGGAAACAACGGGTGCTGGATGAACCCTGGACGCCCGTCGACACCATCACCTCTGCCATTGGCCAGGGGGCGGTGACCGTGACCCCTTTGCAGATGGCGCGTCTCTACGCGGCTGTCGCCAATGGCGGCTGGTTGGTCACCCCCCATTTGGTGGAGCAGCCTGCCGCTCGCCAGTGGATCGGCCTGCGCCCTGAAACCTTGCGAACCCTCAGGCTGGGGCTCAGACAGGTGGTGACGGAGGGCACGGCAAAAATTCTGAATGATCCCAGCCTCCCTCCCGTTGCCGGCAAGACAGGTACAGCCGAGGATCCGCCACGGCCTGACCACGCCTGGTTTGGGGGCTATGCCCCTGCTGGCAAACCTGAGTTGGTGATCATTGCCTTTGGAGAAAATAGCGGCGGATACGGCGGAACCGTGGCAGCCCCGATGGTCAAGGCGCTCCTAAGCACCTGGTTTCAGGGGCAACGCCCATCGTCTCAGCCGGAAGGCGCCCCTTCCGTGCGCTAACCGTCCTCAAGCCATCAGGGCCACCTTGCTGGGATGCACCACGGTGGCGTAGTAACGCCTGAGCTGTTCTGTGGCGCTGCTCCAGCTCCAGCGTTCGGCTTCTTCGCGGGCGGCGTGCCGAAGGGTGCAACGGGTGTCTTCATTTCCGAGCAACACCTGCACGGCGGCCACCAGAGACTCAGGGTCGTCTGGGTTGTAGAGGCAGCCATTCTCCCCATGGCTCACGATGTCGGGGATGCCTCCACGGTTCGCTCCCACGACGGGGCAGCCTGCGGCCATGGCCTCCAGGAGCACCAGCCCAAGCGTTTCGGTGGAGGAGGGAAACAGGAAAGCATCACCGCTGGCATAGGCGGAGGCCAGATCCTCACCGGCGAGATAGCCCACAAATGTGGTGGCTGTTCCCTCGAAAAGCTTCTCCAATTGGTGGCGATAGGGACCATCTCCCACCAGGGCTAAACGGGTGTTGGGCAGGGCAGAGAGCACGGGGCGGATCCGCTCGATCTGCTTTTCGGCGGAGAGGCGCCCGATGTAAAGCAGCAGGTTGCCCGTGTCGTCGTGATCTCCGTGCAGGCGAGCGCGCATGGCGTTGGAGCGCAACGACGGCCGAAAGAGCTCGGTATCCACACCCCGTTGCCAGAGAGCCGTGTGTTGGATGCCTTTCGATGCCAGCTCCGCCACCATCGCCGTGGAGGTGCAAAGGTTGAGTTGGGCCTGATTGTGAGCCGTTTTCAGCAATTCCCAGAGCAGGGGCTCCAGCATGCCCATGCCGTAATGCTCCAGATATTTGGGCAAGTGGGTGTGGTAACTCGCCACCAAAGGCAGGCCGCGGGAACGGGCTAGCCAGATGCCACCCAGACCCAGAACGGCGGGGTTCACCACATGCACCAGATCTGGCGCAAACCGATCTAGCGCCTCTGAAACGGCAGGCCTGGGGAGGGCAAGCTTGAGCTCGGGATAAAGGGGAAGCGGCATGGCTGGCACTCCCACCACCTTGGCCCCCATGAATTGATCGGGCGCACCCTCCGGACAGAAAATCAGGACCTCATCGCCTCCTTCCACAAGGTGCTGCACCGTCTTGGTGAGACGGGTGACGATGCCATCCACCTTTGGCAGAAAGGTTTCCGTGAAAAAGACGATCTTCACAGAGCGTGCCGTTCAGGCTGGGGATCCGATGGCCGCAGCCTGTCGGCTGGTCCAAGCGGAGAGGCAGGGGATGCGGGAACGATCACAGCGATCGGCCCAACGGCGCGCCACATCCACCACTTCCGTAAGCAGGCCATCATCGAGGGTGGTGGGGTTGAGGCCGAGTTCGATGAAGCAGCGGTTGTCCACGATCAAATCATTTTCGATAGCCTCGTTGCGTGGATTGGAGAGGTAGTTGATCTCCGCTCCAGTGAGAGCGGCCACCTTTTCAGCCAGATCAGAGACCCGATGACTCTCTGTCATTTGGTTAAAAATTTTCACGCGCTCTCCGCTGCTCGGAGGGTGCTCCAGAGCAAGTTGCACACAGCGCACAGAGTCTCGAATATGAATGAATGCCCTGGTTTGCCCCCCGGTGCCATGCACCGTGAGGGGGTACCCAATTGCAGCCTGCATTAGAAAACGATTTAACACGGTTCCGTAATCGCCATCGTAATCAAATCTGTTGGTCAGACGCGGATCCTTCTCGGTAAGGCTGGTATTTGTTCCCCAGACGATGCCTTGGTGCAAGTCCGTGATGCGAATATTATCGTTTTTGTTGTAATAGAAAAACAGCAGCTGATCCAGCGTTTTGGTCATGTGATAAACGCTGCCGGGATTGGCTGGATGAAGGATTTTCTCTGTGAAGCGGCTGCCATCAGGCTGGGGCACTTCCACCGTGAGGTAACCCTCTGGGATGGTGGCGCCCCTATGGGATCCGTACCCATAAACACCCATCGTCCCGAGGTGAACAATATGGATGTCTTGCCCACTCTCAACAATGGCCGCCAGCAGATTGTGAGTGCCGTTGACGTTGTTGTCGACGGTGTAGCGCTTGGTGGCGCTGGTTTTCATTGAATAGGGAGCGGCTCTCTGTTCGGCGAAATGCACCACAGCGTCGGGGCGCTCAGCCCGTAATAAAGCCAGCAGCTGATCGTAATTCTTTGCAATATCCAGATGCTCGAAGCGAATCGGGGCGCCACCTACCTGTTCCCAGGCTGTGAGGCGATCTCGGATGGTGGCAATCGGCGTCAGCGATTCAACGCCCAGATCGATGTCGATCTTGCGACGACTGAGGTTGTCCACAATGACCACCTCGTGGCCGACATCAGCCAGGTTGACCGCGCAGGGCCAACCGCAGAACCCGTCGCCGCCGAGAACAAGAACCTTCACCCCGAGACTCCTGAATGCGCGGTTGCTTAACGCAGCAAGCTACTACAGGCCTCCGGCCGTTCCCAACAGCCTTCAGCTAATGCGGCTGGCCACAGCCAGGAGCACCAACACGAGCACCAGGCCGCCAATCAGCAGCATCCTGTTGGAGCGCGGGGCTTCGCCTGGCTCCATCACCACCATGCGAGGTTCTTTGGCAAAGGCATTGAGCTTGCCGCCATCTTCCTGGGTGACTTGCATGGTGGATTTGGAGGTTTGGCAAACCTTATGGGCAGAGATTCGTTCCGTCCTCTGCCCGGCATGGTTCGTCACAGTGGGCTGGTGCGGGCATGCCTCAGCTCCCCACCCGCCCCTGGATGGGGGAGCTCGGGCTGGCTTCCGTGCGCATGGGCAACCGCCCCGCCAGGTGGGCCAGGCGCCCGGCACAGGTGGCCATCGCCATGGCGTGGGCCATGGCCGGCGGATCGCCAGCCAGGGCGATTGCGCTGTTGACCAGCAGGGCATCGGCGCCCATCTCCATGGCCTGGGCGGCCTCGCTTGGCACGCCGATTCCGGCATCCACCACCACGGGAACCGTTGCGTTTTCAATGATCAGGGCAATGTTGGCCGCATTGCGAATGCCTTGAGCAGAACCGATCGGGGAGCCCAGGGGCATCACCGTGGCGCAGCCCACCTCTTCAAGCCGTTTGGCCAGCAGGGGGTCGGCGTTGATGTAGGGCAGCACGGTGAATCCCTCCCGCACCAGTTGCTCCGCCGCCGCAAGGGTTCCGAAGGGATCAGGCAGCAGATGGCGCGGATCGGGTATGACCTCCAACTTCACGAAGGTGTTGTCCTCCTGGCCAGCCAGCTTCGCCAGTTCCCGACCCAGTCGGGCCACTCGGATGGCCTCTTCGGCGGTGGCACAGCCAGCCGTGTTGGGCAACATCCAAATGCGTTGCCAGTTAATCGCTTCCAGCAGCCCCTGGTGGCCCTCGGCTTGGCTCTGTACCCGACGCACCGCGACGGTGACGATGGCGCTGCCACTGGCCTCCAGGCTGGCCTGCATCAGGGCCAGAGAGGGATATTTGCCAGTCCCTGTCATCAGGCGGCTGGCAAACCGGCGCCCACCGATCACGAGTTCATCCCCGGCGCCCGCCTGGGGAACCGCAGGCCGCATCTCCGACGGGGCCGTTGAGGATGGCAAGGGGCACATGGGGAGCTCAGATCCACGTCTCACCCCTCTAGTGTGCGCTGGCAGCTGCTCAACCGCGATGCCTCTGCCCATGGCTTTGGCCCCCCTGCTCCTGGCAGCTAGCCCCCTCCCCTCCGGCGGGCCGGTCTTGGGGGGCGTGGAGGCCTACGACCCCGTGGGCCGCTCCCAGATCATTGCCGAGCGGATTCCCCGCAGCTGGAAGGGCACGTACTGGCCCTTCGGGAGCCGGAGCCCCCTGCAGGCTGTGTTGGTGCTCAGCCGGGTGACTCCCCTGGGTCAAATGGTCGATCTGCGGGGACAACTGACCCTCAATGGAGTGAGCACGCCCATACAGGGCAATATCAACGCCAAATCAAATCAGCTCGATCTGCTCGTGTTGGGCGACAGTTTGGGAGCCGTTCTTGAGCCCGGTGGTGAGTTCCAGGGTCAGCAGGGGCTGTCGCTCAGCGGCTGGCTGCCTGATCGGGTCACCGGCCTGGGGGGCAGGCTTCAACTGAACCCGGGGCCCTCTCCGGTTGCGCCTGGCGGAGTGATCCGGGGTTTGTGGTGAATCGTTTGTTGAGAGGCCGAGCGACAGTGGCGGTCCGGGCTGAGAAGTTTGAAGCTTGGATCAGCTGAGTTGCAGTCGTTGGTCAGGCTGCATTGCTGCTGGAGATGCCGGAGCGACGATCCAGTGATTTAAGCCGCTTCAGAGCCGTTTTATTTCTCGCATCCAGTGAAAGCACTTGATTGTAGACTTGACGTGCTTCGTCCAATTTGTCCTGCTTCTCTAGTGCAAAAGCCAGATTGTTGAGAGCCACAGGATAGTCTGGCTTCGCTTTGATCGCCGAGCGGTAGTGACGTATCGCAGCAGGATATTTGCTTTGGGCGGCCAAGGCAAATCCCATGGCATTTTCCATTAGAGCCAACGCTTCTGCAGGAGCTTTTTCGAGCTCGGATTGCTTCAGGGCCGCTTTGAGCGTATCTGTTGCTTGGCCGTAAAGGCGCTTTCGCAATTGCACTGAGGCCAACTCATACAGGCTGGCCGCATCCATAGAGGTACTGTCTATTTTTTTATCGTTTCCCAAGCGAGATAGGGTGAGCTCGTCAGCGCGCACCCTGAGGATCTGTCTGGCCACTGCCACTGCGGCGATGGCCAGAAGCCCGATCAGGCCAAGCAGATAGGCGTCGGGCAGCATGTCGACCATCGGTGAATGTCCGCCGTCAGTGGGTGGCGGTGGTCACCACGGTGGTGAAGGCGGCAGGGTCAACGATGGCCAGCTGGGCCAACATTTTTCTGTTCAGACGAATTTCAGCCTTCTTCATGCCGCCGATCAGCCGGCTGTAGGTGGTCTGATTTTGTCTGGCAGCTGCGTTGATGCGTGCGATCCAGAGACGACGGAAGTCGCGCTTGCGGCGGCGCCGGTCGCGATAGGAGTTGCAGAGAGCTTTCATCACCCGCTGGTTGGCGGTGCGGAACAAGCTGCCATTGCTGCCACGGAAGCCCCGGGCCAGGCGAAGAATTTTGTTGCGGCGCTTCCGGGCGACGTTGCCTCTTTTTACGCGGGTCATGAATCAGTGGGGATAACGGTGTGGAAGGAGGGCTGCACCAGTGGGAAGCAGGCTCAGGCGTAGGGGAGCATCAGGGCCACGTTGTCGCTGTCCCGCTCATCCACCACAGCCATGGTGCCCAAATAACGCTTGCGCTTGGGGCTCTTGTGATCGAGTAGATGGTTACGGAACGCACGTCGGCGCACAAACTTGCCGCTGCCTGTGGCCCGAAATCGCTTGGCGGCTGCTTTGCGGGTTTTCAGCTTTGGCATCTCAAGGCCACGTACACAAACGAGCACCCTACGACGTCACACCACCCCTTTCCAAGTCATCCGCCGATGCTCCCCTCCGATCACCCCCGCTCTGGTGTCAACAGCCCCGCGGCCTTCCGGCTGCGCTGGCAGCCCTGGCTGCTGGGATCCCTGCTGCTCCTCAGCGGCGGCTGTCGGGCCTCCGATCGGACGTCGCTGCACTGGCCCGTCGTCGCACCACCTCCGTTGCAACCTGATCAGCCCGTCCTTTGGGTTGCTCTGGCGGCCAGGCTGGGTCCTGGAGGGTCGAAGGAGGGGGGCGCCCCAGCGGAGCAGGCCGCACCGCTGCGGTTGCAGGCAGCCAGTGGCAGCCTCACCCTGGAGGATGAGGGCGGCCAGCGCTTGACGGCCCCCCTGATCACGTTGCATTGGCGTTGGGAGCCGTTGTCCCAGCCCATCAATATGCGTCGCCGGGTGTTGGGACCGTTCGCCAGCTACGAAAGTGCCGAAGCCGCAGCCAGACCATGGGCTGCCAGTGGTCTTCAGCCGCTGATTGCCCGACCGGTGGATTGGGAAGTGTGGGCCCCTGCCGAGGCGCCAGATCCGCCGGGCCACCAGGCAAAGCTTGTGGAGCGCCTTGAGACGCGCCGTCTGCTGCTCGAGATTCGTCGTCCCCAGGGCATGATGGTGTTGCAAGGTCCCATTCGCCTGCGGGCCCCAGGGGGTCTTGCCTGGGGGCAGGGAACCTTCGCCGGTCCCTTCCGATTGCTCGCCGATGCCCATGGCGGCTGGACTCTTGTGGAGGAAGTTCCCCTAGAGCGCTATCTGGAGGGTGTCGTTCCCCACGAGATTGGTGCCGGTTCCCCACCGGTGGCGTTGGCGGTGCAGGCTGTGCTCGCCCGCACCTGGGCCGTCAGGAATCGAGGACGTTTCCAGGTGGATGGCTATCACCTCTGCGCCGACACCCAATGCCAGGTGTACAGCGATCCGAGCCACGCCAGCCCAGCAGTGAAGGGGGCAATTGCCCGCAGTCGCGGGCAAGTTGTCGTGGCCTCAGCGGAGCCCATCCATGCGGTGTATCACGCCAGCAATGGGGGGGTGGCTGCTGGATTTGAGGAAGCGTGGGATGTGGATCCCGTGCCCTACCTCCGGCCATTTGTGGATGGTGCTTCGGCCTTTGTCGCCCAGACGCCCCTCCCCCTTACAGCCGAGACGCTGCCGGCCCTGCTCCGCCAGAGCCAGGGACCCTATGGCATGGATCATCCTCTCTTTCGCTGGCGGCGCACCCTCACCGCAGGGGCAATCAACACTGCCCTTGGGGCCAGGGGGCTCTCGGTGGGTACTCCTCTCCGCCTGCAGGTAATGGAGCGGGGAACCAGCGGGCGGGTGGTCGCCCTGGAGATTGTGGGCAGCCAAGCAACGGTTGTGCTGCGTCGGGATGCCATTCGTCGCACCCTGCGCCAGCTGCCGAGCACCCTGTTCACCCTTGCCCAACCGCAGTCGGAAACCTGGTTGATTGAAGGGGGAGGGTTTGGCCATGGCGTCGGCTTGTCTCAAGCCGGGGCGATCGATCTGGCGCGGAGAGGCTGGACCATGGAATCGATCCTCAAGCACTACTACCCCGGGACGGCCCTCAAGCCCCTGGCCGAGTTGGGACCGCCGCGCCCGGCAGGGGAGTGAACCGGGCAGGCCCCGATGGCTGCCAAGGCCTGCCATGCGTGGGATTAGGTTCTTGGCCTTTAGGATTCCTTCAGTGTGGGGATAGCAATGGGCGGCGGGAGCGCAGATCATCGCCGCCGCAAGGCTGCCTTGGTGGTCCTGGCCTGTCTTGTCGCCGGAGCCCTCCCCCACTGGTTGGGACCCTTGGCCAGGCTGCTGCCGGGTCTTGGCCTAGCTGCTCTTTTGGGCGGATATTTGGGCCGCACAGTTGTTGTGAGGCCACCATCCCAGGAACTGCCCCTCCCGTCGCTTGCTGTGGGCGCCGGGGCGGGGGGGCAAATGCCGGTGGTTCCACCGGAAGCTTTTCCCAACGTCGATGTGGTGGTGGCTGCCCGCGATGAAGAGGCCGTCATTGGTTCTCTGGTGGAGCGCGTTCTGGCGGTGCGCTGGCCAGCTGATCGCTTGCAGCTCTGGGTTGTGGATGATGGCAGCGAAGATCGCACCCCCCAGCGCTTGGCTGAGCTTCAGGCTCGGCATCCCCAACTGCACACCCTGCGCCGCAGCCGAGATTCAGGGGGCGGCAAATCAGGCGCTCTCAATGCGGTGCTCAGTCACTTGCAGGGACGCTGGATGCTTGTGTTGGATGCGGACGCCGACCTGCTTCCCGATGTGCTTGAGCGAGTGATTCCCTTCGCTGAGAGCGGAGGCTGGGCGGCTGTTCAGCTCCGCAAAGCCGAGTCCAACATGGCTCAGAATTGGCTCACCCGAGCCCAGGCCATGGAAATGGCCTTCGATGCCTACATCCAGGAGGCACGGTTGGCTCGCGGCGGGGTTGCGGAGTTGCGGGGAAATGGCCAGTTGCTTCGACGGGACGCGGTGCAGCGAGCTGGTGGCTTCAATGAGGCCACGATCACGGATGACCTGGATCTCAGCTTCCGTTTCCTTTTGGCTGGTTTGCCCATTGGTGTTCTGTGGGATCCTCCCGTCAGCGAGGAGGCGGTCGCGACCCTTCCAGCGCTTTGGCGTCAGCGACAGCGCTGGGCAGAAGGAGGCTTTCAGCGGTTTCTTGACTACGCTGGCCAGCTCTTTTCCAAACGGCTGAGTGGGGCACAGAAATGGGATTTGGGCTCATTCTTCCTGCTGCAATATTTGTTGCCAGTCATCGTACTGGTGGATGTTCTTGCCGGTTTAATGACAAGAACTCTCCCCGCAATGTGGCCTTTCCCGTTTGTTGTTCTCCTGCTTTCTGGATTTTCAATTGCCGCAGGTTGCAGGCGTGGTGGCGAGGGGCCTCCGATTCCAGCTGCTACACCAATCAATGTCATCTTGGCGATGGTTTATATGATGCATTGGTTTGTTGTTATTCCTTGGGTGATGCTTAAGATGGCCTTGCTTCCAAAGTCTTTGGTTTGGCAAAAAACGATTCATGCTGGTGCTGCCGCTGCTGCACCAACGATCACTCCATATTCGGAATTCGCCATGGAGGTTCCAGTCCAGGGTTTGGAACTGGAGGATGATGTCGTTGTTTCGCCAGAGGGATGAAATTTTTCGGCATGATCTTTTGACATGATTGAGGTCATGAGCAAATCGTGTGTTGTTGTCATCCCTATTTATACGCTTGAGCTTACATGCTCGGAAAAAGCCGGCTTGCTTCATTGCATTGAGAGGTTAAAAGATTACGACATATTCTTTCTTCACAAACAGTCGATCACGGCGGCCAGCATCTTTGAGTCCATGTCCTTGACAAAAGCTCAGGAACGGTGTTGTAGGTCCGGAGCTGTTGCCGATGAATGGCTGCGTTCGACCCGTACCTACAGTGCATTGTTGTTCCAGGGCTGGTTTTATCGGATCTTTGAAGAATGGGACTATATGTTGATCTTTCAACAAGATGCATGGCTGTTGGGTACGGGGGAAGATCTGGCGTGGTGGATCGACAAGGGTTATACCTACATTGGTGCTCCGTGGACTGGCAATCTTGGCCCGGATACGCCTGATACGGGAGTAGGAAATGGCGGTTTTTCATTGCGACATGTTCGTTCCATGATTCGGATCTGTGAATCGGTAAGAACGTCTTATGTGCCAGTCTTTCGCTGGCGAAAACTGGCGTATCGAATGACACTCTTTCGGCGCTATCACCTTTTCCCGACGTCCCAGTGGCCGCTCATTTTTTGCAAGCGTTTTGCTGTGTTCGTTGCAATGTCCTTTGGCTGGAACAATACGTTGTCCTATTTCTCGAATGTTGTGGGAACGCAAGAAGACCATTTGATCTCTCTTTTTGCCCCATTGGTTTTCCCCTGGATGCGCATCCCCTCAATGGCGGAGGCAGCCGCTTTCTCGGTAGAGACTAATCCACGCGCAACTTGTGCCCACTATCACGTGCAGCGCCCTTTTGGTTGCCATGCTTGGTGCAAGCATGATCCAGAGTTTTGGCTCGTCACCTATCCAGACGAGTTCAGCGCTCTTGCCGGTTGCGAGGGATAACTATTGTGTCTTCTTCTATTGGCAGTGAAAATATAGAAAAGCCGCTAATTGCCGTGGTAATGGCCACTCTGAATGCGGCTCAAGATCTGCCAAGATCACTCGGATCGCTTGTTGACCAGTGCTCTCGAGATTTTGAGGTTGTTCTGGTGGATGGAGGCTCTGCCGACCTCACATGTGAGCAGGCCTTCGGAATCCTTGAGGCAGCAGACATCCGCCATCGAATTGTTGTGTTGCCCGGATCAGGAATTTATGAGGCAATCAATCATGGCGTAACTGAGGCTCGGGGACAATGGATTTATGTCATGGGCGCAGACGATCGCTTGATGTCAGCGGATGTGTTTGCTTCTATTGCCCCATCGTTGCTGGCCGCAAATCCGCGTACTCTTGTTGTCCACGGTGATGTTTGGATTGAGGAACCTGGTTACCGCTACGGGCAGCCATGGGACCTGCCCCGCTTTCTGGATCGAAACATCAGCCATCAGTCGGCATTTTATCGTCGACGCAGCATTCAATCGCTGAGGATAACTTACGACCTCAGCTATCCACTCTATGCCGACTGGGATTACAATATTCGATTGTTCGCCAGCGGTGAATTCCTGTATGTTCCCTTGCTGGTTGCCTCCTACGCCTGCACGGGGGCGTCCTCTCGGTCCCGGGACGAACGTTTTCTTGCAGACAAGGAGAAAAATGCTCGCAACTATTACGGTTGGCGGTCGATCTTTGTGATGCCACCACACCGTTTTGCCATGGCGAGTCCACAGAGCCCGCCTGGATTCCTCTTTCGCCTCCAGTTTTTCTTGAATCGCTTCATATGGGTGCTCAGGCGAGTCCTCCCATTTCAATCCTCTCCGTGAGAATCCGTTGCAATGATTTCCCCGTTGAAAAACTCGGCCAGCGATCCCGTGGCTTCCTCAAGCAAGCGTTCATCCGCTTTTTTTGGCGGCTTCAGGTCCGTGTCGGTTGGAACTAGGTGGGCCGAAGGCGTTTTGGTTTCCTTTGCTTCGGCAATGGGGTGAATGGGGGCGTCAAGGGCTACCGGGGAGGGAGGGTGCTTTGCAAGATCGTGATCGGCTTCCTGAGCCGCTGCCCCGACCAAATCCGTGGCATGCGGGCTTCCGGTGACAGCCGCCCCCGTTGGCAGCGGTGACGACCTCACGCTGATTGTTGCCATCCCTGGGGTTGGGTCCGGCGGGCGTTCCTGGTTGCTCGCTTCCAGTTTGATCTGCCTAGGGCTGCCGAGAGTGGCCTCCATGGCCTTCTCAAGCAGCGGTAGTCGGCTCTGCACCATCGTGATCCAATTGCTGGCCACACACACCACTGCCCGATGCTCATCCAGTTGCCTGAGGTGGGCCTGTTGGGACAGCAGCATGCGCGTGGAGGGCAACTGCAGCCCCGCCAGAATCTGCTGCCACACTTCACTCAATCTCTGGGTTGCCACCGAGGTCTCCCGCGCTGGAGCAGCGTCGCTGGACGTCTCTTGTGCGGGAGTGTGCTCGGCTGAGTTTGGCGTTGGGGAGGGTGGAGGTGTGCTCTCTGGCGTGGGCACGTCTAGGGGGGGCTTGTTGCTGATTCTTTTGCTGGCTGAGGAGGGAGCGAGGCTGGTTTCTGCCTCCCTCGGCAGGCGCGGCGCCAGGGGCTCAGCCAAAAGGCCCAAAAGGAGCACCTCCAGCCATAGACGAGGCTGAACGCTGTGGCGCAACTGTTGTTCACTGCCCTTGAGGCCAGCGTGCCATCGGAGCAGTTGGTCTTTGCCGATGGCTTTGGCAAGGGGGGGGAGGTTGCTCCACAGTTGCGGTGACACGCTGGTCAGCTCAAGCCGTTCCGGCGCCACGCCAGCCAGTAGCAGATCTCGCAGCAGGCCCACCAGCCCTTGCAGCACGGCGTTGGGTTCCCGGCCCCGCTCAAGCAGCTGACGACAGGTTTCCACCAGCGCCACCGGGTTCCCTTCCGCCATGGCTTGGGCGAGGGTGAGCAATTCCTCTTCCGGTACAGCACCGATCAGATCCCACACCGCTGTGGGCTCGATCGGCGCCGGTAGCAGGCTCAGCTGGTCGAGGAGGCTCTCAGCGTCACGCAGGCCCCCCGCAGCCCGCTGGGCCACCAGATGCAGGGCTTCAGGAGTGATGGCAATCTCCTCCTGCTCCGCGATCCAGGCCAGGTGGTTTTCCAGAGCCCCCAGGGGGATGCGCCGAAAATCAAAGCGCTGGCAGCGGGAAAGGATCGTGGGCAGCACCCGTTGGGGATCGGTGGTGGCCAGAACGAACACCACCCGTGGCGGGGGTTCCTCAAGGGTTTTCAGCAGAGCGTTGAAGGCTGCGGTGGAGAGCATGTGGCATTCGTCCACCACATACACCTTCCAGCGGGCCTGCACCGGCGCAAAGCGGGAGCGCTCGATCAGCTCGCGGATGTTGTCCACCCCCGTGTTCGACGCCGCATCAATCTCAATGACATCCAGCGCCGTGCCTGCGGTGATCGTGGTGCACAGATCACAGCGGCCGCAAGGATCCGCGGTTGGCCCGTCGCTGGCCAGGCAGTTCAACGACCGAGCCAGAATCCGCGCACTGGAGGTTTTGCCCGTGCCCCTGGGGCCGCTGAACAAGTAAGCAGGAGCAATCCTGCCGCTCTGGAGGGCATTGGTGAGGGTGGCCGCGATGGCTTCTTGACCGACAAGCTCAGCCAGGCGCTGGGGGCGGTACTTGTGGTGGAGGGGCTGGTAGGGGGAGGTCATGGTGGTCATTCACCCCAAGAGGCCCGGGTGGCGATGGGAATGCGGGCTTTGTTTCGACGAGGGGAGTTGCTACATCGTGGAATGAACAAGTTTTTGGCAAAACGTTGGATGTGGTGGCAACCCGCCTTTAATGATAGACACCTATGGAGCGGGGACTCAAAAGCTTTGTTATTGATCGGGCCAGTAGGGGTTTGTGATCATCCTCTTGGGGTATCTTTAAGTAAAGCAAAGGTGGGGCCTTGATATAGTGAACGCCCGGCTGGATATTTCTATCGGCGCTACGCCTGCGCGCCGGCCAATATTTTGCAAAGCTTCTTGCGCATGAATCCTGCATGGGATACCACCGCTATGGGCTTGTGAAGGCGTGGGCTAGAGCGACGAAAAGGAGCGCTTCCTGAGGGAGAGGAGGCCCGGGAGACAAGGGGATTCGAGAAGCAATTTCCGAGCGATTATCAAAGGTTAAGATGGCTCCAAGTCTGGACGGATGAGCCAGAATTATCGCTGATTGATTCCTGTTGCGCTTCAGGCTGAAGCGTCTGCTCTGCCACAAGCAAGCGCTCCAGCTTGGCTTCGATTTCTTCAACCTCGCTCAGTTGATCGGCAAGTTTTTGAGCGGCTAGCCGCAAGCGCATTAATTGCTCATTGCTTTGATCTGTTTCACCCCATCGCAATTCTGCTCTGGCCAATTCCTCTTCTAATTTCTCTTGCAATTTCAGTCGCATGCCATCCAGCTGGCTCAAGGTTTTCAGGGCCAGTTCCCGGCCTTTTTCGAGATGGCCTGGCTCCACAGTGATGCCATGCCGCAGCAGCATCCTGGCCCCGGTGAGCACCGCCGCTGGGATGAACTGCCCCATGGCCAGCGCCCCAAGGCTGCCGGTGTGCAGCCAATCCTCGACTTGGTTGCTGCGATGTCGCCCGGTTTTACACCAATGGGCGAAATGCTCGCAGTTGTTGAAGAGCAGGTTGTAGTTCTGTTCTCCCAGCCGGCCCATCGCCCGGCGCATCGTGACCCCAGGAGATGAGCAAAGCCCAGGCGGGTAGTCCAC
>Ga0315899_10005354_pt1 | contig 13859 bp, 12 predicted proteins | sample LakEriMetagenome_2_FD_203518 | JGI IMG/M metagenome (GOLD analysis project Ga0315899, IMG submission 203518) | Freshwater fungal communities from buoy surface, Lake Erie, Ohio, United States - Buoy 4 MA112 | ecosystem: Environmental > Aquatic > Freshwater > Lake | place: USA: Lake Erie, Ohio...
ATACCGTACCCTTTGCGGCGCTCGGGTGGATGGTGATGTGGCGCGACGCGCGACACTTCCTGCCCGTTACGGCGTTCGCCATGCTCGGCGCCGGCCTGATGGCCTGGACGCTGGGGGCACCCGGGTCGGTCCACATTGGTGCCAGCGGCGTGGTGTTCGGCTACCTGGGCTTCCTGCTGCTGGCCGGCGTGTACACGCGCAGCGTCTCGAGCCTCGTGCTCAGCCTTGTCACGGCGGGCCTCTGGGGCGGCCTCGTGCTCGGCATTGCCCCGAGCCAGCCCGGGATCAGCTGGCAGGCCCACCTCGGGGGCTTCCTCGGTGGCATCGTCGCCGCGCGGCGCTACCGGTAGCCGCCGGCCCGCGCCGCCGGTTCACCCGTTGCGGCGACGCCCAATAGCGTCGACCACCAGCTCGGCGATCAACGCGGTAAAGCGGATGGTTGCGCGATCGGGGCTGGCGGCATCCCCCAGCCGGTCGCAGTACAGGCAACCCACCACCTTGCCCCTTACCACGAGCGGAAACACCCCGAACTGCGCGACGTTGAGCTGCTGGGCCCAGCGCAGCTCCGCGTGGTTGAGGCTGCGGTCGGCAGGGAGATAGGTGGCCTGCCGCTGCTGCGTGAGCGCCACGACCGGGCCGCCACGCACGGACACCGGGAACTGGAATCGCTCAATCAGCGCATCCACCCCGTCCCCGAGACCGGTTCGTGCCACGAGCTGCTGGCGATCAGTCGTGAGAAAGCACGCCAGCACGCGGTCGTACGGGCCACCGCGCATGATCGCCTCGAGCGCCTGCAGCAGCACCGCACCGATCGAGGTGCCCGCGGCGGGGTCCACATGCTCCTCCAGTTCCGCGCGCAGGCGGGCGCGCAGCGTGAGCTCACGGGCGACCGTGTCCTTGACGTCGTTTTCGGGCTCCGGCGTGGCGACCTTTGCTCCGAGCCCTGAGCGAGCGGCGGTGACCAGCTGCTTGAAGCGGAGCCGATCACCCGCATCCGAGGAGCACTGGAGCAGCTCGCGCGTTTCCTCGAGCGTCTCGGCCACGATGCCGGTGACGTCCTCGCGGCTGAGCTTCAGGCGGCTTCCGTGCTGGACTATCACGTGTTCCACGGCGACGGCGATCTGCGACGAGGTCGCGCCGGTCCGATAGAGCGCCTGCGTGAGGTCATGGCTGAAGGCCGCAATGGCCGCCGCAGGCGACGTGGCGGCGATGGTATGGGCGCGGATGCCCTGCACCACGGAGTCGGGCAGTCCCCATTGCCGGGACAGCTCCGCCCCCAGATCGGCATACGCGAACCCCAGCACCATCTCGGTGGCCGTCGACTCGGATTTCCCCTGTTCCTGCATGAGGGTGCGAATGAGGCCGTGATCCTCGGGGAAGTGGGCGGCAATGAGCACCTCACCGAGGTTGTGGAACATGCCGCCGAGATGCGCCTCTTCCGGTTCCGGCAGCTGAAGGTGCAAGGCCGTCGCCCGTGCATGATTGGCCGTGAGCAGCGACATGAGCATGAGCTCCTTGAGCTGCGGACTCTTCCGGGAGTAGTTCTCGAAGAGCAACAGGCTGCTGGCCAGCTGCCGCACGGTGCGCGCCCCCAGCAGCAGCATCGCGTGCGTCACCCCCTGAATGGGACGCGCGCCCCGCCGGTAATGCACGCTGTTGGCCGTCCTCACCACACTGAGCGTCAGGCTGTACTCGCGCAGCACCACGTTGGTGAGCCGCTGCAGCGAGTGGGCGTCATCGTCCAGAGACGAGAACATGTCGATGATCTGCTTCGACAGCGCCGGAAACTCCACCCCCTCGTGGATACGCGCCAAGCGCGCCCGGATGGGACAGATGTCGGCCATGGGGGCCGCAGGACGGAGTTCGGTGAGCACCATACCAGTATTATCGGCAGCGGGGACGGAGAACTTCGCTGATCGGGGGGCGGACGTGCACATTTCCGGTGGCGGCGGGCGGGTGCCCGCTGCCGACCCCCAGCATGTCCGACCCCAGCCGCCCCCCCCCATGCCGCGTACCGCCACCCACGCCGACCACGCCCCGAAGGCCATCGGCCCCTACTCGCAGGCCATCTGGGCCGGTGATCTCCTCTATTGCTCGGGACAGACGCCCATCGATCCCGCCGTGGGTACGCTCATTGAGGGCGATGTGGAGGCGCAGACGCATCGGTGCTTCGACAACCTCCAGGCCGTGGTCGAGTCGGCGGGGCTCACCATGGACGACGTGATCAAGTGCAACGTGTACCTGGTGGACATGGCCGACTTTCCGCACATGAACCAGGCCTACGGTACGCGCTTCTCCCAGCCGTACCCGGCGCGCACGACCGTGGCCGTTGCCGGGCTCCCGCTGGGAGCGCGCGTGGAGATCGAACTGGTCGCGCGGCGATCGTAAGCGGAGCGGGACGAGAGCCCGCTGCGCTGCGGCGGGCTTTCGGATTTCACAGCGTAAACGTCATCCGCACGCTCACCACGTCCCCCTCGACGGCCGTCTGCCGGACGTGCTTCGGCACCGGCAGCAGCGTACGTCCGGACTTCTCGTGCCACGTGCTCGTGTTCCACGAGCGGCCGTTCACCTCGGCGCGCACCGGTGTGCGCCCCCACCCGAACTGTGGTGGCGGAGCGAGATCGGCCGGCACGGTGACGAAGTGCCAACCACCCTTGCCGGGAGAGCGGCAAAGGAGCGCGTCGAAGGTGACGGTCATGGCAACGGACGGGGTTGATGGCGTACCGGGTGTATCGCTCTTCAGCCGGACGACCCACGGCATGGCCCCTCGCATGGCCGGGACGGAGCCCCGACCCGCGAGGACCGTTCTCAGTGCATTGTGGTCATGGGGTCTCCACCAACCGCTGCTCGTAGTGACCGATGGCAATGGAGCCGGTGTCGAGCGCGCCCATAATGGTGGCCAGTGAGGGCTCCGTCTGGCTGCGCTCCATCGCGGCGTGCGCAGAGGCGAGGTCGGTCCATGTCACCAGGTCGACCCACCGGTCCGCCTGGGCATCGTAGAACGCCGAGCGACCAACAAAGCCGGGCTGGGTCTTCACCCACCGACCCATCGCCTCGATGCGCTGTTGTTGCTCTGTCACCGGGCGTGTGTCCAAGAACCGGTAGCTGACGATTTCGTAGACCATGTGGCGCTCCTGTCGGGGATCAAGGCCGCGTCGACGCGCGACTGACGGCGCTGTGGGGGGAAATGGTGCCGCGGCGGCGGCAACAGCGGCTGCGGTCTGCCGAGTACCTTCAGCCGGCGTCATGGCGGACGACTCGTGCTTCATGGCAACGCCGTGGGTTGAAGGATGCAGACAGGATCGCGCATACCCTGTCAATTTGTGTCATATTTCTTCGATGACGGTATCACGGCGACTTCCGCGCACGGATCGGCTCGAACTGCTGGCGCGCACGCTCGGCGATCGGCCCGGCATTTCGGCTGCGACTCTGGCCGAGGAGTTCGGCCTCAGCGAGCGGACCGTGTTCCGGGATCTGGAGTCGCTGCGGGACCGCGGATACCCAATCGAGGGGGAGCGGGGTCGCGGCGGCGGGCTTCGTCTGCACCCCAATTGGGGGCTCGGTCGGGTTCTGCTTTCGCGCGAGGAAGGACTGGCCGCACTCCTGTCGCTGGCGCTGGCCGAGCAACTGGGGTTCCCGCTCCTGGGTGATGGCCTCCGCCAGGCCAGGCGCCGTCTGCTCGACGCGTTTCCCGCCGGGGAGCGGCGCCGCATGCGACCGCTGCGGGAACGCATTGTCATTGGCCCCCCGGCGTCACCGAGCGTGGCGGCGAGTTATGCGAGTCCCAGCGGTACGGCACTCCGTACGCTCCAGCAGGCCTTCCTGGCCGAGCAGGTCGTAACCGCCGACTACACGGCCGAGAACGGTCGCACACTGCGCCGCACCTTCGAACCGCACGTGCTCGCGATCAACTGGCCGGTGTGGTATCTGCTGGTGCACGATGGTCTCCGTAACGCGCCCCGGACGTTCCGCATCGACCGCCTTGCCAACATCGTCGCCGGGCGCGCGCACTTTCGCGCGCATCCGGCTCCCTTGGTCCAGGCCCTGCTCAGGGACAGCGGCCACTCCTTTCGGGCCCTCTAGTCGATGGGCGGCCGTACCCCATCAAAACTGCGGCGCGCGCCAGTGCTTCGTGACCTGCTCGTAGTCGTACACGTACCCGATGAGCTTGAAGTCGTCGTAGGCGCGACCGAAAAACTGCAGCCCCGCCGGCAACCGGTTGTCACGCGTGTACCCCATGGGCACCGTGATCGCCGGGAAGCCGGTGGTGGGTGAGAACAGCTGACTGTTGTCCCCATGGGGCGTATTGAGATCGCCGATGCGCCGCGGCGGATTGCTCCAGGTGGGGTAGATCATCGCGTCGAGCGACAGGGAGTCCATGAGGCGGGTCACCGCCGTGCGCACATCGGCACGCACCCGCTCGCGACTGACACAGCCGGGGGTGGTCTCCGGCACGTCGGTGCTGGCGGCGGCCTCCCGCAAGCGCAGCTCCACCGATGGATGGTAGCGACGACTGCGCAGAATGTCGTCGACCGAACGGATCGGGGCGTTGGGCGCGCGCGCAGCGAGGTAGCGCTCGAGATCGCTCCGGAAGCGATTGCAGCCACCCTGCTGGCGGCGCTGCATGGCGTCGAGGGAATCGACACGCACCGAATCAATGACCGTGGCGCCGGCGCGACGCAGGTCGGCCACCGCGCGCTCGAAGAGCACACGCACCTCCGCGTCGAGCGTGGGGCGATCGTACGCCTGGCGCAGAATGGCGAGGCGCGCCCCCTTGAGCGCCCCCGGCGTGAGTGCATCCGCGTAGCGCGGGGCGCGACGTGTGTCGGCCGGAGCCGTCACGGCATCATCGGGATCGCTGTGCGCAATCACGTCGAACACCGCGACTGCATCCGCCACACGACGGGCCATCGGACCGGCAATGTCCGCCGACGCGTTGAGTGGAATCACGCCAGCGCGTGAGGTGAGCCCCATGGTGCTGCGAATGCCCACGAGCGCCTGATGCGCCGAGGGGCCGCGAATGGAGTTGCCCGTATCCGTGCCCAGGCCGAGCGTCCCGAAGCCGGCGGCCACCGCCGCGGCCGTGCCGCCGCTCGAACCGGCGGTCACCCGATCGAGCGCGTACGGATTCTTCGTGTAGCCCGGCAGAATCGAACTCACGGTCTCGTAGGGCGTGAAGGCCCATTCGGCGAGATTGCTCTTCGCCAGCACGATCGCGCCCGCGGTCTTCACCTGGCGCACCATGGTGGCGTCACGCAGCGGCTTCCACCCCTCGAGTGCGAGTGAGCCGCCGGTGGTCTGCATCCCCGCCGTTTCGAAGTTGTCCTTCACGATGAGCGGGATACAGTGGAGCGGCCCGACCGGCCCCGCGGCGGCGAATCGGCGATCGAGCGAATCGGCAATCGTCAGCGCATCGGGGTTGAGCAGCACCAGACTGTTGATGGCGGGTCCGCGCTGGTCGAGCGCCTCGATGCGCGCGAGATAGCCTTGCACGAGGGCGCGGCAGGTCAGCCGTCTGGCCTTGAAGGCGCCGTGAATGGTCGCGATCGACGCGGTGTCCACGGGAAAACGCCGCGGTGCCGGTTGGGCCGCCGCGGCTGGTGCCACTGCCGCCACAGCGGCAAGAAGCCCCCCGGTGAGCAGAAGTCTGGTCATCCGCGAAGTATGCAGCCGAGTACGCACTCCCCACTATTGCGACCGGTGCCCCGTCGCGGTACGATACCTCGCACGTTGTTTTCCGACCGTCCGGGATCCGCCGATGATTGTGCTCGCCATTCCTGCCACCCCCAGCGTCCGCGTTTGCACGCGGCCGGTGACGACCGTCTTCGTCACGGTGGTATCGCATCGCGAAGCAGGGTCCCACCGGTAGCGGCGACACGTCGGTCGCGCCTCGCGGTTCACACGCCCCTTCTGCTTCGCCTGGCAGAGGGGCGTTTTTTTGTCCTCCGTGAGGGTTCATGCACCACACGCCGCAAACGTCTTCCGACGGTTCAACACACGAATCATCTGCCCACCACACCCTGATGACGCCTGACGGCACAAACACGGGCGCGCAGGCCGGGCGCACCAGTCTCTGGCGTGACATCCGCGACGCCGTGCGCGGTGCCGAACACGACTATACGCAGGGGGCCATTGGGCGCGCGATCTTTCTGTTGGCGGTCCCCATGGTGCTGGAAATGTCCATGGAGAGCGTCTTCGCGGTGGTGGACGCGTTCTTCGTGGGACGGCTCGGGCCGGCCGCGGTGGCCACGATCGGCCTGACCGAGTCGCTCATGGTGGTCATCTACACGGTGGCCATGGGACTCAGCATCGGGGTCACCGCGACAGTCGCGCGGCGCATCGGTGAAAAGGATACCGACGGCGCCGCGCGCGCCGCCGTGCAGGGATTGCTGCTGGGGCTGCTGCTCTCGGTGATCCTGGGGGTGGCCGGCGCCGTGTTCGCGCGGGATCTGCTGGCGCTGATGGGCGCCGACGCCGACGTCCTGCGCATGGGTACGGGCTTTACGCGGGTCTCGCTTGCCTGCAACAGCGCGGTCTTCCTGCTCTTTCTCATCAACGCGGCGTTTCGTGGTGCCGGCGATGCGGCGGTCGCCATGCGCGTGCTCATGGTAGGCAACGCGATCAACATCGTGCTCGACCCGCTGCTCATCTTCGGGGTGGGACCGTTCCCCGAGCTGGGTATCGAAGGCGCCGCCTGGGCCACGGTCATCGGCCGCACCGTCGGATTCCTCTGGGCGCTCTGGCACCTCAGCACCGGGGAAGGCAACCTGCATGTGCACCGCCGGCACGTGCGCGTGGAGCCCGGCACCATGCTGCACATTGCCACGCTCTCCGGGTGGGGCACGGTGCAGGTGGCGCTCAGCTCCATGAGCTGGATCGCGCTCGTGCGCATCACGTCGGGATTCGGGGCCACGGCGGTGGCCGGCTACACCATTGCCATTCGCATCCTGCTCTTCGCCCTCATGCCAGCCTATGGGGTGGGGGCTGCCGCGGCGACGATGGTGGGGCAGGCGCTTGGCGCAGACAATCCCGCGCGCGCCGAACAGGCGGTGTGGGTGGCCGCGCGCATCAACATGGTGGTGCTGGGACTCACCGGGGTGCTGTTCTGGTTCACCGCCCCCACCCTTGTGGGATGGTTCAGCGATGTCGGCGCCGTGCGTGACGTGGGGGTCACGGGGCTGCAGATCATGTCGCTCGGCTTCCCGCTGTACGCCTTGGGGATGGTGCTCGAGCAGAGCTTCAACGGCGCCGGCGATACGCGCACACCCAGCTGGATGAACTTCGTGGTGTTCTGGGTGCTGCAGCTGCCGCTGGCCTGGTACATGTCGCAGCACACCGCCCTCGCCTGGCGCGGCGTCTACATCGCGGTCGTGGGCGCGTACACGGCGCTGGCGGTGATCAGTGCGTTCTTTTTCCGGCGTGGAGGGTGGAAGACCAAGCAGGTGTAGGCAATGGCCCGGGGAACCCCCTGCCCGCTTCACACGTTGGGTGTGGGTTTATCTCGTTCGGCGCACCGTCGCGTCCGATGTGAGCGCCTTCTCTCTCCGCAATCCACACCTCTCGTGTTCTCTTCTGCACTTCGTTCGCTCACCGGCGCGCCGCGCCGATGGGCCGGCGCCGCTCTCGTGGGGCTGCCACTGCTCGCCGCCCCGGTGGCGGCACAAGGTCCCCCGGTTGGCCGCCCCCCCGGCGCACCCGGGGGTGGTCCGCCGGGCGGCATGCCGCCCGGGGCCATGCGCCCCGATTCGGCCACGCTGCAGTCGCAGGCCATTCGGGTCTTTCTCGACTGCCAGGGGCGCATTCGCGGATGTGACCGCGATTTCATCGTCACCGATGTGAACTTCGTGAACTGGATGCGCGACCGGTTCGATGCCGACGTGCAGATCCTGGTCTCGGGGCTCACCAACGGCGGCGGCGGTACCGAGAACACCATCACCTTCATTGGTCGTCGCGCCTTCGAGGGCATGGCGGACACGCTGGTGCTCAACACGCTGCCCAATGACCCCGACGATCGCATCCGTCGTGAGCTGGCCCGCGTCTTCAAGCTGGGACTCACGCGCTACGTGGCGAGGTCGCCCATCGCCTCGCGCGTGCAGGTGGCCTACATCGCGCCGTTCGGACGCCCCACGCAGCAGCAGGCGTCGGCGGCCGACCTCAAGGACAAGTGGAACCTCTGGACGTACACGACCAACATGAATGCGTTCGTGCGCGCCGAGGATCGGCAGCAGTCGGTGAACGCGTCGCTGTCGCTGTCGGCCAACCGGGCCACCGAGAAGTGGAAGATGAACTTCTCGCTCAGCGGCAATATCAATGAGCAGCGCTTCGAGATTCCGCCGACCGCCACACGCCCGGCCTTTACGGTCACCAACGAGCAGCGCACGTACAATGCCACCTCGCTCATCGTGCGCTCCCTCTCGTCGCACTGGTCAGCGGGACTCAAGCTGGGCGCCGGTTACTCCGACTTCCTCAATCAGGACCTGGCGCTGCGCGCCCAGCCAGCCATCGAGTACAATCTGTTCCCCTGGACGGAGCAGACGCGGCGGCAGCTCACGTTCCTGTACAACGTGGGGCCCAACTACTACGACTATCAGCGCACGACGGTCTTCGATCGGGACACCGAAACCCGGTTCAGCCAGCAGGCCACGGCGTCGTATGTGGCCCGTCAGTCGTGGGGCTCGAGCAACGTGTCGCTCGACTGGTTGAACTATCTGCACGACTTCAATCGCCACGCGCTCACGCTCAGCGGCAACGTGGATCTGCGCCTCGGCCGCGGCTTCTCGCTCAACATCGGCGGCTCCGCCGCGCGCATCAACGACCAGATCTATCTCCCGCGCGCCGGCAACACCGAAGAGGAGATCCTGCTGCAGCGGCAGGCGCTGGAGACGGGCTTCCGCATCACCACGAACATCGGCATCCGGTACACCTTCGGCTCCATCTACAACACGATCGTGAACCAGCGCTTCAGCAGCCTGGGCTCCAGCGGCGGCCGGTTCGCCTTCTTCTTCTTCTAGGTTCACCGGCGGGGCTCGTATCGCTCGTCGCGGCGGCATCAGCCGCCACGACGGGCGGTCACCGCGCCAGCGCGTCGCGCCAGGGCGCAAGTTCGTTGTAGAGGCGGGTGACCAGCGACCCGGGAAGGGTGGTCCTCAGCACGTTCCCGCGTTTGGTGTCACGCACCACGAGCTCGAAGCGGGGCGGCGATCCGTCGTCGCGTGGCTGAAAGGCCGTGGGCGGCAGCTGGGCCACGAAGGCGTTGAACACCGGACGATTCCCCGAGGCCTGCACGTCGGGAATCGCCACCGCCGGCACGATCGCCCCTCCATCGAGCGGGACTGCCTGCCCATCACGCAGCAGCTCCACCGAGGCCACGTCGCCGCGCTTGAAGTCCACGAGCAGTTCGGGGTCGGTCTTGGGCCACGGCGTGCGGTCCGGCGACACCTCGATCACATACCCGGCACGTCGACCGGCCGCCGCACGCGTCCAGCCGCTCCACCGTTCGATGGGATCGGCGATCTCGTAGCTGGATCCGTCGCTGCGTTTGTACGTCGACTTCCAGCTGGTCACCTGTTCGGCCCGCCAGACCACCAGCGGCGTGGGCATCACCACCACACGCACGTCGTCGAAGCGATGCTGATGCGCCTTGGCATCGATGCCGCGCGCGATCATGGCACGCAGCGGCGTCTCGGGGTAGCGCGACCGGGAGGCGGCAACCTCGGCGATGCTGTCCGCCATCGCCTTCGCGCGCTTGGCCACGTCGGCGCGCGAGCTGTCGCGCCGCCCCCGTCTGGCAGAGTCTCGCTTGCCGGCCGCGCCCGCAGCGCCAGCCTTGCCCGGGCCACCGGCGGCGGTGCCGGTCAGTCCGGCCAATGATGCGGCACTCGGTGGGCGAATACTGTCCGACGTGGGTGCCGGCGGGGTAGCGACCGCCACCGTGGCCGCCGAATCCGCCACGCCCGAAACCGCCGCAGCCGTGCCATCACCGGAGGCTGTCAATACGGGCTCGTCGCGATAGACCGCCCAGAGCGTCAACGCCACCGACACGGCGGCAACTCCGCCCACCACGAATGGCCAGCGCGCCTTGGGCAGCGGCGCGTCGCCTCGCGCGGCGTTCGCTCCGTTCGTGGCGGCCACGGGCGGGGTCTCGCGCGACGCGCTCGTGCGCGCCCCCGACGAAATGCTCATCGCGGAACCGGGCGTACGGGCCACGAGACTCGCCGTGCGCAGTTCGAGCGCGCGCCGGTAGAGCGCCGCGGTCTGGCTGGGCGTCATCCCACTGATCGCCAGCATGAGCGCTTCGGCGAATGCGATGACCGAGTCATAGCGCTCAGCGGGTTCCGGCGAGAGTGCCCGGTTGAATACGTCCTGCAGCGTGTCCGGCCAGTCCACGTCTTTCCGCGCGTCGCGCAGGGCCTGCGGACGGCTGGTGAGCCGCTGGATGAGCGATTCCTTCGAGCTCTCGGCGGAGAACGCCGGCTTGCCCGTAAGGGCAATGAACGCCACCAGCGCCAGCGCATACTGATCGCTGCGCGCGTCCAGCCCCTCACCAGCAAGCTGCTCGGGAGACATGTACTGCGGTGTACCGACGGCAAAGCCGGTACGCGTGACCTTCTGGTCACCAACGCCGTACATGCGGGCGATGCCGAAGTCCACCAGCTTCACGAGGTACGTACCGTCGTGGCGACGCGACAGCATGATGTTGTCGGGCTTGATATCCCGATGCAGCAGGTGCTTGTCGTGCGCCGCCTGGAGCCCATCGGCAGCCTGCCCGACGATGTCAGCGGCCACGTCCGGGTGCAACGCCTCGGCATGCAGCAGATCGGCCAGCGAACCGCCGTCGACGTACTCCATGGCGAGGTACACCATGCCGTCACCCGTGTCGCCAAAATCGAAAATGGCCGCGATGTTCGGATGCGAGAGCTGGCTCGCATTCTCCGCCTCTCGGGTGAAGCGCTGCAGCGCCTCCGGTTCGGTCACCAGCGCCGACCGCATGATCTTGATGGCGCTCTTGCGTCGCATGCGGACATGCTCGCCGAGATAGACCTGCCCCATGCCCCCTTCACCGAGGCGCGATTCGATGCGATAGCGCTCGGCAATGACCGTTCCCACCACGTCCGCACTGTGGCCCGAGCGGATCAGGCGGGTGCCATCCTTGGCGCAGAAGTCCACATCATCGTCGTACGCATCACCGCAACGCGGACAGATCTTGGACGGAGTCACACGCGAATCGGGTGGAGGCCATGGCATGCATTGGCATCGGTAATGTAGCATTCGGCCTGCGCCGGCAGAGCGAGCTCGGCCATGAGGTCACGAGCACCCGCCCACGCCGCCCTGCTGTCAGGGCGGTGGTGTCGTCAGAACGGACCGTCCATAGATGACCGGCGCCCATTGGAACGCCATGCTGCACCCGGGACGTTCGGCGGGAGCGGATGCGGTGTCCAACGGGACTTCACTTACTTGACGAGTGCTTCATGCGTGGTTGCGTGGCGGGACAGCTGGTCGGAGCGGCGAGCCTGTTGGCAGTGGTGGCCTGTACCGACAGCGCCGGGGATTCAGCTGCCCAACCGCCCGCCACACCCACCACGGCGCGGGCGCGAGCCGCGGCGGTGGTGGCCGGCGGCACCCTCTCCGGCACCGTGCGCGAGCAGATCGCCGTGGGCCCCTACGTCTATCTGCGCCTCGAAACCACTGCCGGTGACGAATGGGCGGCCGTGAACGAGGCACCGGTGCAAACAGGCGACCGCGTCACGGTGTACAACGTGATGCTCATGGAGCAGTTCGCCTCGCAAACGCTCAAGCGCACCTTTGCGCGGATCTACTTCGGGTCGCTCGATCCGAACGCCGGCGCCGGGAGCGCGGGCGCGGGTGCCACCGGTGCCAGCGGCATGTCGAGTAACGCCGACCCGATGGCCGGTTCGCCGGGGACACCAGCGGCGGTGAACGCCAGGGTTGGCCCGGTGGCGCGTGCGGCCGGCCCCAATGGCCGCACCATCGGGGAATTGCACGCCCGCGCCTCCACGCTTGCCGGCACGACGGTCGCCGTGCGGGGTGTGGTGGTGAAGTACAACGCCAGCGTCATGGGGAAGAACTGGATTCACCTCCAGGACGGCAGCGGCAACGCCAGTGCCGGCACGCATGATGTCACCGCCACGTCCCTCGAGACGGCCGCGGTTGGGGACACGGTCACCGTGACGGGCACCGTGCGCACCAACAAGGACTTCGGCGCCGGCTACGTGTATCCGCTGGTGCTGGAAGACGCGAAGGTCGCGCGCCGTCCCTGACGGACTGCTTAGCGAGCCGCCTCGGGGGGCACCGACGGTGGCGGGCGATGTCCAGGCGGCGGACCGCTGGGGTGCATGCGACAGGCGGGCGGCTGCTCCACCGAATACGTGAGATTCGCGATGCGCCACGCCGCCCCCACCTGCACCAGGGTGAACTGATCGATGCCACAATGGGACCAGGCGCCATTCTGCCACAGGTCGTACGGCAACCACACCGACGCCATGCTGCCGGCCACCCGCACCTCGGCGTCAAACCCCCGTTCGATGATGGGCGCCCGTTGCCCCGCTGCCCGCTGCGAGGCGGCGGTGCGCATGGTGAAGCCCGGAGCGCCGTTGCGCTCACGCGCCGCATAGACCTGTCCGCTGTCGGTCATGAGATCGGACAGCCGCACCATGTCGCCGCGATTGATGGCGTCCATGGCGGAGTCCACGACGGCCATCACGGCGGCGCGCGTAGCGCTGGTTCCACCCGCTGGTGCACCGCGCGGTGCCTGCGCCCCCACGGTGGCGAACCAGGATGACAGCAGCAGAAGCACGCCCATCAGAGGGCGCGCGCCGGTGGCGAAAGCGTGACGTGGCATGGAGGGCGGTGGCGGGACGTGGATCAGTGGACGCGCGATTCGGCGTGCGCGCGATAGTTGTCGAGAATGGCCTGCCAACCGGCACGCTGCATCTCGAGCGGATGCTCGTCTTCGGGGGTGAACGTTTCCCGTACCGCAGTGCCACCGACTACCGGAGTGAACTCCACCGTGACCACGCGCTCGGGCCCCAGCCCGAAGCGCAGCAACGCGCCGGGCTCGACATCCAGAAACGTGCCTTCGAAGTCGAATCCCATCGAGCCGTCCCGCGCCTCCATGCGATAGCAGAAAGCGCCACCGACCCGCACATCGTTCGTGGCGTGGGGGCAGTGCCAGTCCGGCGACGCGAAGTTCCACGCCATCACCGACGCCGGCTCGGTGAAGGCGGCAAAGGCCGTTGCCGGGTCGCAGGGCACCTCGACAGATACCGTGATGGGCTCAAGGGTGCTCATCCAACGCTCGCATCAGGAGAAGTGGGTCGGCGATTCGATGAACAAGTTAGCCGGTGCGCCGAAATCCGCTCTCCGCCGGCTGGGTATTCTGCACGGCGGCAAGGGCAGAGCCGGTTTGTCCAGGGAGCCCGGGACGGTGCGACGTTGCAGGTCCGCGCAGGTATCACGAGATTGCCGCCCATCATGATGCATCCTCTTGCCTCGCGCCGTTTGCTGGCGCTTGCCCTGCTGCTGTCCATATCCGACGCGGCAACCGCCGGCGCCCAGCAAGCCCCCGCCCCTACCGCGTCCGTCGCCGTCACGCGTGCCGACCTGGCCACGCGCTACCTGCTCATGGATGCCGCTTACGCGGCGGCCGATTCCAGCGCGCGCCTTGCCGACAGCACCCGGGCGGTACTGAACCGGATCTTCGATCGGTCCACCTTGAGCTTCTTCGGCGGACGCTTTGCCGTGACGGCGGCCATGATGGACACGGCCATCACCATGGCGGATCCGACCTACCGCTACGTGCGGCGCGAGCTGCCGCGCGATGTCGTGATCGATGGCCGCCC
>Ga0315899_10005355_pt1 | contig 13858 bp, 18 predicted proteins | sample LakEriMetagenome_2_FD_203518 | JGI IMG/M metagenome (GOLD analysis project Ga0315899, IMG submission 203518) | Freshwater fungal communities from buoy surface, Lake Erie, Ohio, United States - Buoy 4 MA112 | ecosystem: Environmental > Aquatic > Freshwater > Lake | place: USA: Lake Erie, Ohio...
TCCCCCCTCCCGTCATCCCTCAAACCACCTGAACTCTTTTAAACCTGCATGCTGTGGTGCCAAGCACGCCTCCGCCTAGACAGTGTCACCGTCTTCTTAGTGCGCTGTGGCTCAGCACTTTACTGTAAACAGATGCTTTCGTTCATCTAGCTAGGTCATTTAGGAAGGGAGGAGACGCGAAATGGCGTTTTCGACGCTGCCGCCCGTTTGGATGAGTGCTTCCAGATTTGCCAGCTCGTCTGCCCACTCCCACAGACAGTAAGAAACATAGCTCTGTTCTCCCAGTGTGAGTGCACGCACGCGAGCAGTGCAGCACATAGACGAAGCTTGGCGATAATACAGTACGGACCGGGAAATCCCATTTCTTTCATGGCGGCAAGCTGTTGTGCATACTTGGCCTCTGGGGCAACATTTGCAGCCGCCTCTGCTGCTCGGCGCGCCTCTGCCTCTGCTTCCTCTCGCGCCTGGAGCGCGCACGTTACGTGACGAATGACCCCACGTGTGCGTCAGCAGCGACCATACGCGACTCAACATTTACATATTCATGCTCCAGCGACACAGGGCAAGACGGGAAAGCAACCTTTTGGGCAGCCTCCTCGGCAGCAGCCTGTTCAGCATCCTCCTCGAGCTCTTTGCGCAGTATTTCATCGTCTTCTTGGTGCGCCGCGATCCACGAGCGCGGCAGCTCAGGCGCGTCAAGCGCCTCCCGCATTTCCGTGGCATTGAATTGCGCGTAGAAGAGGATCAAATCTGGTGGGAGGGTACCGTCTTCATGCGACCGCGTGCTGGGAGCTGCACGATAGGTGATCAACGACAACATGAGGCGACAGATGATCAACCACAACATGAGGCGATGCGTCAGCATGCCCTTCTCACACGCTTGCGCCTCGCGTTTATACTACTGACAGACAGACGCTTATCACAAGAAGCAGTATTGGAAATCATCAGGTGCGCAGGGCACCTTTGTCGGGATTCTTCAACCAGTACTCCTCATCGGCGGCAAACTTGCGCATAATACGCTGACTTAAGATGGTGCAGTCGTGGCGATGCGCCAACCACTTGCTGCTCACAATAGACATATGTTCGCCACCGCGCCGCCACGCCTGGGCGCAAAGCTTGCCGACTATGCCGCGCACGTTACATAACAACAACAAAGGTCCCCGCACGTGGCGGGAAACAAACAAGCGTGGATTGATCCAGGGGCAGGGCGGGGACTGTCACCGGGCCGCGGCTGCGTCAGCGTCCTCTCCAGGGCGCGGGGGCTCGTCGGTGGCACGAGCCTCAGGAGGAGGTGGCGGCGCGTTGCCAAGTGCGTGGCTCGTGTACATAAAGCTGTTGTCCTCGTCATCTACCTGCATCGCCCTGCCTGGTGCGCCGGGGCCCAGAGCAGATGGCAAATACGTGGGTGGCGCTTGTCCTGCGAGTGCTGGGCTGGCCACTGGCCGCTTGTGTACCATGACGCCCTCCGCCTTGCTGCCGCTTTTATCACCCCCACCAACCGCCTTCAACCCAGCGCTGTGCATGGACCCCTTCTCCTGACCTGTGGCTGCAGGAGCGGGAGAAGCAGCCGCTGTCAAAGATTGTCGCAGTTGCGATGCCTTTTTTTGCATGGCCGACGCAAGCGCTTTGGTCTTCTGAGCAGCAGGCGACTGGGCGCCGTCAACCTTCTTGAGCACCTCGTGCGCCTCGAGGAAGTGGGATGCAGCATCTTGAAAGCTGCCCGCGGTGATTGCAGCATTGCCGCGCTCCACCAGAAGCCTCGCACGTTGGCGCTCATCCTCGTGGCTGCCGTGCCTATTCGCAGCAGTCTGCGCAGCAGTCTGCTTGCCTCCAATTCGCAGGCTTTGATTTCCCAGATTTTCTTGCTGCCACCCACCACGCCGCTCACGGGCGATCACAGGCGCCTGCACATCGCCTTGAAAACCGCCTGCCTCCGCGTCCGGAGGCTCCTCTTGTGCACCCGCATCTGACATGGAGCTGCCGCTACCGTCATCACTGCTCACTGCCGTGTCGGGCTCCTGCGCAGGCGTGTATACAGCAGCGAACTTTGACTTGGACGAGGTCGCAGGGCCCTGTGCGGCGGCAGGGTCTGCCGGCGGTGATGGTATCAGAACCTGCGGCAGCTCGCTGAAGGCAGGATGCTCCTGCAGCACTCGCATGACTTGCGGTTTCCTGTAGCCGTTACCCCCGGATACGCGCACGCGTGAGCCTCAGCATGTGGGACACCTTGTTCTGCAATATGTCGGAGCGAAACACGCGGGCTCTTCCTATACACTTGGACACGCAACGCAGCGGAAGACAGAGAGCAAGCGCAGGCGGAGACCGTGCGAGCTCAAGAATGCGCTGCATAAAGTCATCGTCCTGAGCGAGATGCCGAAACATATCCTGGTTGCTGCCTCGTGCCCACAGCTCCTGCGCACACATACCATGTGGTACTTGCGTGTAAGTTCTCGAGCTTGCTGGCAGAAACTTCGAAAGCCAAAAAGCCACGTCAGCATGCCACGCTGGCTCTACATGAGGCACTGCAAACTGCCATCCAACCTCCCAGCAACGCGGGGCCGCAAAGACCTTGGGCTGCGACCTTGTGAGTAACGTTAGGTAGCAATTTAGTGTTAATACCCGGGCATCAGCATTTGATGGAGTTACTAGGGACCAAAAACCCACCTTCTAGCAACCTTCAACCTATAAGTAAACTGAATCAAGATCCGCAGACTACGGGCATTCGAAACAGGCACAGACCTGAAGTGGGCCCAGGGCCGTCGGAGACAGGGAGGACAGATTGCGTTCGTTGGCAAGGCCGTGTAACAGGGTGGCCATGGATGCAGCGGCCAAGGGGTCGCGCGAAGACAGTTCCAGCAGCGACTCCTTGTGCATCTCACTATCCGCCCCGCCGCCTGCCCCAGTCTAGTTCTCAGATAGAGCAGCTCACAGAGGATGGGTTTAGGGTTTAGGGTTTAGGGTGCATGCGGGGAGCCGCGCATGCAACATGCATCTGGCTGCATGCAACATGCGTCTGGCTGTTTGTGTGCATGGCGCTGAGCGCCACAAGCACGGCAAGCAAGCGCAAGGAAGGAGCAGGGGGGATGGTGCAAGAACCTCCGCCGTTTTGTGGCCACAGCCGAGCACAATGGGGCGGATGGGACTGGGCGTGATACTGATGATGGAAGGCAGAGGGCGGCAACGGAAGAGCAAGGGTGGCCACAGAGGGTACCTGTGACATCAATCTCCGAGCCGTCGAGCAACACAGGCAAGTCGTCGCGTCCTGCGTCAGCCGTTACAGGGAGCGTGCCGGGCGCCTCATGCGTCGCGGCGTCATCTTCCAGAGTATTCATGTGCATGGCCCCCATCTGCACCTCCTTGGAGCGGTCCATGTCAGTGTCGGCGTCTTGACCATCGTCCTCCGCATCATCCGGCGCCGCCAAGTTGCTCATGGCCAGCAGCAGTGCCGACTGCACGTGGTCGTCTGTTATGGGCTGGGGGCGCAGGTCACCGCCATCATCCGAGGCCCCGCCACTTGCATCCGCACCGCGCGACGCGAGCTGCCAGGACCTTGCACCGGACGAAGCTTTCGAAGCCACCGCTGTCGCCGCGCGCAGCAGGGAGGCAAGCAGGGAGTGGGAGGCGGCGAGGGTGGAGTTGGTAGCAAGCGCCTGCCGAAGCTGCTGTACGTTGCCGTAGCGCCGGTGCAGTGCTCCGTATTCCTGCCACACCGCACGCAGGCCGACGGAGTCACCGAGCAGCAATGCAAGGATAGCACTATCTTTTCAAGAGGTAACTATAGGAGCAATGCCTTGGTTACACACACATGTATCCTCCTCCTCAGGACTATCTTTTAAACAGGTAACTATTCCCGGATCTTCACTACGGTTGAGTTTGGCAATCTGCATCCATCTATGAATCAAACCACATATTTTCAAAAAAAGAAAATAATAAATTGAACATAAGGTTTGGTAATAATCTGCATCCATGGTCACTGCGCCGTGGTTCCGGAGCTTACACGCCCATTCACATTCGAATGGCCGCATGCCGCATATGCCCCCATAAACGCAAAACGACTCAGGTCTTTGGCAATAGTTTCATGCCGCCGTGTGTGTGTGTGTGTGTGTGTGTGTGTGTGTGTGTATTGTGACCATTTGAATGGTAATGACGCTTGGCTAGTGACCGTTGAAATTCTAATCTCGATTTGTGTTAAGGGTCCTTTGATCAATCTGCGTGTTAAGGGCCTTTTGTGTGTAATGACGCTTTGCTAGTGACCGTTGAAATTCTAATCTCGATTTGTGTTTCAAGACACAAATGGCAGTTTGATTGTTAACGTTTGATTGTTAACGTCCGTTTCCTTGTTGGTTGCTTGTTCATAGTGTGTTGCTTGTTAGTGGCGGTGCGAATGCTCTAATGACACGTGGCTTGTTCATTTCCATTTTGATCAAATCTGCGTGTTAAGGGCCTTTTGATCAAATCTGTGTGTTAAGGGCCTTTTGTGTGTAATGAAGCGTGACCGACCTCACTTGATAGGGGCTGTATACTTTCGCGGTGCGAGCTGGCTCGCAGGGAGGAGTTGGCGGCAGGTGAGGGTGTTTCTAATGTGTTGCTAATATGTACCCGAGCAAGAGAGGAGTTGGCTGCAAGCGAAGCCTTGAACCGCACCCGGTCAAAGCCCATCTCATTCATGAGCAGGTTTTCGCGAGCGGCGACAACGGCAGAGCGCTTCTCGGGCGGGAGGCGCTCTAGAACCTGCTGCAACTCCTCTCCCCGCAGCCGCGCCAACGCCTGGATTTCTTCATCTTGCTCCGGGGACAGGTGCTTTAGCCGCATCTTTTCGGTAAGAGCATCAAAGCCGCTACCGCCCTCGCCGCCTCCCCCACCCACGTCTCGCGTCATGCGCTTCAACGCGTTGGCGCCACCAGGCTGCGCTAGTATGTTGAAAAGCATGCGGTCCTGCTGTTGAAGCATGGAGCGCATGGCCGCCGGGTCTGCCGCTGCCTGCATTGTCCGCCGCAGCATCTCCGGATCCTTGAGCATCTCTGCTACCTATCGCACACCCCGATTGTAAGGCAGATGATACGTGTGTGCGTGGTGTGTGTGTGTGCGTGTGTGCGTGAGTGTGTGCTCCTATCACCATGCCTGCACGTCTTCTGACCGTGTCAAATCTACCGCCAGATTCGCAGCAAATGCACACGCAGCGCATGGCCAGAGCGCTGACGAAGATGGGCCATGCACGTCAAGTGCAGGCGGGTGAAGGTGGGCTGTGAGGTTGCACCTCAGGGTTGCTAGCAAGGATCTGATGGAACTCTGGGCTCTGCATCAGCTTGTTCAGCTCAGCAGGATCTTGCAGCAACGCCTGCATCCTGGCGTTGTGCATGGCGGCCATCTGGGCTTGCTGTCCACCAAGCCCCATCTGCAGCCCGCTGCCGCGCTGCTGCTGCTGCCGCTTGGTGGCCTCGCCCGCAAACTGCGACGAAAAGAGAAACTTCTGCTTCACAATGAGGCTCTCTCGCTCGCTCTCTCTCTCTCTCCGCTCCGCGCTTGCGCCAGCCGCAGGCTGGCTGAAGCCGAAGCCGTAGCTCCGGAGCGTGTCGTGGGAGGAGCCTTTGAGCTCTCTTGCCCCCCACCACACCTCCATCTGCTCGGGATCACACATGCGCGTCGAGTATGAAGCGTACAGCTCTCGCTTGAAGTCCTTGACCAGCATATCGACGTCCACGCTCGTGTTGAAAATGTCATTGTGCCCGAAGCAGATGTTTTGCACCGTCACGAGCACGCGGCTCTCTTCGCTATTCTCCGACTCGGTCGCCCCGTGGTCGTCCTCGTCGTGCATGCTGTCCTTGAGCCCATCTCCTCCCCCGCGCAGGCGCAGCCCGCCGATCCGGCGGAGAAAGAGGGGACCCGCGTCTGGCGAGCACAGCGGCAAGGAACACCTTGGGGCTGCTCCCCCCTCCAGCCCACCCATTGCAAGCACCAGCGCGGCGGCTGCCAGGACTGAACGTCCCCATGTGGACCATGGCCGTCCCCTTTGGCCATGGGGACGTTGGCATGCCATTTTGGATTTAAAAACTGTTCTCTTGGCTCCCCCCGAGCCGCCGGCCTCCGGTCCGAGGTTGAGGGTGGACTCGGAAACGACGGGACGTGGAGTGTTGACAGTGAAGAGAGGGCAGAGAGGGAGTGGCTGGCCGCCTTGCGTCGGTCGCGTGGAGGCGCGCTGCGATGGCGCTGGGGTTGTGGCGTGCCTCAGCCTACGGCAGCTGCAGCCTACGCCTGCTCCCGCTCGTGCTCGTCCTCCTCTGCCAGGTGAGCAGAGGTGAGGGAGCGACAGGGCTGTGCCCGCGTTCGCCGCGCTCGCGGGCTGCCCCTGCCTCCACGTACAGGCTCTGCGCGTGCCTGTGACCGTGACGTTCACAATCTGCGCATGCCTGTGGCCGTGACGGCACCATGCATGGCAGGGCGAGGGGGCTGGGCTGTTTCCGGGCTTTGTGGCGCCCGGGCTGCGCGCCGGGGAAGGCAGGAGGTTCGCCCTGACCGCGGACCGCGACCGCGGCCATGGGCCCGATCGCTGGTGTCGCACGGGAAACCTGCTGACGCTCTGCAGCGCGCCTCGTGCGGGCGGGGTGGGAGGCGATGACCGGCCAAAGGGTCTGCAGCGTGACGCGCCGGCAGCGGGTGCCCGGGCAGCGTCAACGACATCCAAGGGCGACGCTGGGCGCGCGCAAGAGGGCGGCGAGGGGCCTGCCTATTTTCCCCAGCTGTCTCAATTTGACACCGTGGACAAGCTTCTTGACGCGATCACGCCCTATTTGGACGAGGACAGCCGAGGGCAAGCGCTGTTGACAGGGCGCAATGCCGCGCACGTGATGAACAAGCTGAAATCAATGAGTCGGAACAATGCGCGCTCGGAGCTGCCCGTGCGAGCTAATGACAAGGCAGAGCGCAGGCGCGTGGAGCAGGTGCGCGACCGCTTGATGGGCATCGTGTCAGAAAAGATGGATGAGCTGGCGCTCAAGCACATTGCCCTGGTTCTGAATGCCGTAAAGGGCCGGCGTGGATCTACAGAGGCACAGCTGGTAAAGGCTGCTTGCTTGCGTGCGCTGGAGCTCTTGGAGGAGGAGGCACACGTGGACAGAGTATCTGCAGTCGACGCACAGACTGTGGCGATGCTGGTCAACTCGCTTGCCATGGGCACCGGTGGACTCAGTGCTGCATCATCCTCATCGCGGGTGGTGAAGGAGAGCGCAGAGGGACGCACGGAGGACCCCCGGGGGGCGGATGGCACAGAGGTGGTGCAGCTGGTGTTTGAGGCGAGCGCGCGGGTGCTGCTGGCGATGCCTCCAGAAAGATTTGACGCTCAGAGCATCTCCACTACCATGAACGCGTTTGCCTCGGCTGAGCGGTGGGAGGTGGCCCTGTTTCGGCGACTTGGGCGCATTGCCGTCGGTCTTGGTCCTGAGCGCTTCAGTCTGCAGCCTGTGGCGATGGTAATGAATGCCTACTCGCGGCTTATGCAGCAGGTCTCGTCCCTCCTCCCCTCCATCCCACAGCGCTCCATGCACCCTGTGAACACTGGCTGCGCACAGCTGTAGCTGCACGACGTCTCACAGGGCCTCGAATGTGTGTGGGAGCAGGAGAAGGTGCTGTCGCCGTGGGATGTGGAGGAGGTGGATGCGGTCGTTTTCCAAGGCATGTCCAAAACAACCACTTATGTCGCCCGACGCTTGACGCACCCTCCGCCCTCGACGGCACAGTCGGTGGCTTTGATTGTGAATGCCTTGGCCAAGGTTGGTGTGGCAGACAAGGAGGTTTTTACCTCCGTGTCGCAGTTGCTCAAGCGTGCGGGGAAGGGCAAGGATAAGTTGCAGTACGACGCCCAGGCCGTGTCCAACATTGTCAACGCTTTCGCCAAAGCCAATGTGGAGGACGAGGAGCTGTTCACGGAGCTGGCTGAGGTTGCGATGCGGTTGCCGATGAACAGCTTCACGGGGCAGCATGTTGCAACGATCCTTAATGGGTACTCGCGTGCGGGCGTGGCGCACGTGGAGCTCTTCGAGTTCATGTCTTCGCTGGTACGCTACTGGGATAGGTTTGGCCAACTGACGCCTGCACGATTTGCTCCCCAGACGGTAGCCCTCGTATTGAATGCGTTTGCACGGGCCAAGATAGAGGATCGGGAGCTGTTTGAGCGCATGGCGCGGCTGGTGCAGATGCACCTGCACTCGCCCGCTGACGGCCCTCTCCAGCTCTTGCCCTCGTCGGGGGATCGCCCGGACTCGCAGGTCATCTCACAGCCGCAGTGGGGAGCAGACAGCAAGCTTCGCATGTCGCCGCAGGCGGTCTCAAACATAGTGAACGCGTGTGCCAACGGCAACTTCGGCGCGCCTGAGCTCCTCAAGACCCTCGAAAGGACCATCATGCTGTTTGACGGGAGGGAAATGACGCTGCAGCACGTCAGCTGCATTGCCAATGGCTTGGTGCGCCTTGGTCACGCTCCTCCGCATCTCCTTGCACACCTCACAAAGCTGGCCCGAAACATGTCGATGCCGTCATCCGGTGATGCCTCGGGACCTCTCTCCCTCGCCCTCCTCGCCAACGCCCTCTGCAAGACGGAGGTGTACGACGTGGACACATTGCGTTGGATTGGCGTGCAGGCGCGGGGGTATGCTGGACGGGCCTTTTCGGCGCAGTCAGTGGCGATGTTGGCCAACGCCTTCGCTCGCGCCAACTGTCGCGACCATGCACTCTTCCGGCAGCTATGCGATGTATGCATGAACCTGCCTGCGGAAGCTTTTGACGAGCAGAGCATCGGCAATATTGCAAATGCCTTTGCCCGCAACTCGGAATCATGGACCAAGCACGCAAACGCAGCACCAGGCTCGTACAAGAGGTTGCTGCGCCTCTTCGAGCGCCTGGCCGACATCGCGACGAGCCCCCCTATGTTGACCACCTTCTCTTCGCAGTCTGTGGCTCTCATGGTGAGTGCATACGCAAAGCTCGGCATCAAGGACCCCGAGCTCTTCGACCGCCTGTCAAAAGTGGCGCAGCAGATGGGTTCGCGCAACTTTGAGCTGCCCTGCAAGCCCCTGCACGTAGCGCAAGTGTGCAACGCCTTCGCCAAGCTCCAGATCTACGACGAGGCCCTCTTCCGCCGCATGACGGAGCTGCTGCAAGAGCAGCCCGCCTCCCAGTTTGACTCGCGCCTCATCGGCATCATCTTCAATGCTTATGCGCAGCTGCGGATACGCGACCTGGCTTTGTTGGAACGCTTGTCGCTCGTCTCGCGCTCCATGCCGTCATCTTCCTTCGACGCCCAGGCCATTGGCAACATCTTTCACGCGCTCGCCACGCTGAATGTACGCGACGACGCACTCATCGACCACATGGCGACGACCATTCTGCGGTCGCGCCAGACCATCATGCAAACGGAGGATTATAACGGGCAGGCGCTTGCCAACATCGCGTGGAGCATGGCCGTGCTGCAGCTCTCGGACGTCGCCCTGAACCGCTGGATCTGCCGCATGTGTGCGCGAAGCATTGCCTCCATGGACACCAACGCTCTCTGCCAGCTTCACCAGGTACTGCTTGCTCTTATATATATATATAAATTAATACCTCTTGATCCCATTGCCGCCAACGTGTCAATGCTGCCGCTCGCCACCTGCTGCCCAGAGTCCACAGAGCTTCTGACTTTGGAGGCACATGGCAGTACATTCTGGCGCACGAGGTGGAGGGACTGGTGAAGCCAGAGAAGCTGCCGGAGTTGGAGGAATTGCTCAAGCACCGTGGCGCTATGCAGCGCGCATGGCAGACGCACCAGCGCAACCTAATGTCGTCGCGCAATCGTGCGCAGGCTCTTCGTTCCCGTGCCGCCTCTCTTGTCGACGAGGCTATAGTGCAGGAGGCTGCGCGCCGAACCATGGCGTCGCTCTTCCAGCAGAATGGGGGGGACACGGGAGTAGACCAAGCATGGTCGGCTGATGGGGGAGGGGTGCATGGAGATAGCTCGCAAGGCAGCAGTGTGATGCAGGCGGAAGCGGCGAACGAATCTATAGGCATCTCCAACTTGCAGCGCGACGTTGGCACAACCCTGTCCGGCATGCTCAAAGGACACTGCCTCAGCGCGGCGGCGTCTTACGCGCCCTCGGAGACCCTCTCGGATTACTTGGGTTCTGTCAACGCTGCCTCGGGCGTTAGGCAGGGTGGTCAGCCCTGCCTAGAGCTGCTTGATCTGATACCATCTGTCAATGGCGCAGAGCAAGCCATGGTGCACGAAGAGGTGACGGAAAACATTACGGGCTACTCCCTCGACATGATCGTGCCGGGCACGGCCCTCGTAGTCGAGGTGTGCGTCGTTGCAGTGCAGACCCCTCGTGCCACGCTCGCGGTGCCCTCGGCGCTTTGCTCGTGCGCGTGTGCCGCGTGCCGTTGGGTTGGTGCATTGCTGCGGGTGTCGAGTAACGAGCGTAAGGACGGCAGGTGGACGGACCGTCTCACTATGCAAGGGCTAGTCGGATCGCGCTTGGGTCTACGGAGATGAAGCGGCGGCAGCTTAAGGCAGTTGGATACCGGTTATGCTCTGTCGCTTTCTGGCAATGGCCCTCGGGCTCGTCGACCGAGGACAAGGAACACGTCTTGCGCTCTGTCCTTGCTCCCCATATCAAGGTCCTTGACCTGCCCGCCAAGGCATCCGCTCTCCTTGCTCCTCCCCTCGTCCTTCTTTTGTTGCGTGGTCATGTGTGTGTGTGTGTGTTGTGTGTGTGTGTGTGTGTGCCGGAGCCGCGAGTGAGACAAGCCGTGCGCGCGCAGGGGATGCAGCTGCCGTCGCGCAGTCGCTGGTCGGTCAGAACGCGTGCAGAGACGGAAGGGCAAGCCGAGGATAGCGTCGCTCAAGCACGGGATTTTTTTCTTTTTCTGCACTCGACACCCTCTCGTGGGCCACATCACGAGGGCACCAAGCCACACGCTGCCGCCAGCACTGCGCCCGGGCTCCCGCTCGCATCCGTGCTCCACCGCGAGCCCGGGGCCACAGTGGACAAGGGCGCCAACGTGACAGGGCCCACGCCACTCCCATCACGTGCGCCGCACCCGCCCGCCGCTTCAGCTGCCCTGCTGCCCAAACCGTTTCGCGTGGGGTCGCCAATAGGTAAGCTCAACAACGCGCGGTCTCGTAGTTCTGCCCCTGGGATCAAGCCCCAGCAGTGGTAGCCAGCACTGTACAGCACGCTCCGTGCTGTTCATTGAAGTGGAGACAGGAGGAGGAAAGGAGGAGAAGGATTTATTTTGATTCAATGATACCGCGGTACTAGAGAGGGACCCAGAACGCCTGCGTTGAAGCCAGGGCACATCACCTATGGCTGCTCCGGAGTAGGACGAGGAGGAGACGGAGGAGATAGTGGAGAAGCACGACGTGGCTCCGTGGCTTCCCAGACACGGTCAACGAGGTGGACTCTGCACTACGCCAGCGTAGCCATGATGGTTACAAGGAGGAGACAGAGAAAACGCCGGGAGACAACGTCCATATTTGTTCTCGTGGACCTGCTTGCCCTGAAACAGTGGAAACAGTACAGGATAGCTAGAATCATCAGACTCGGACCATTGGTCACGGTCGCGTGGGTTTCTGCCACTGGCACAGGCTCGGCGTCGAAAGGAGACCACACTCCGTCTCAAGCGGGCGGGCCACTGTTGTCCTTCAGAAACACCAAAAAGCGCGTCGCAAGCCCTGCTCCGTGGACCCTGCCGCGGGTCCCTTGCTCTCCGCCCCTTCCTTGCCCTCTCCCCGCAACAACGGTTGTTGCGGGGAGAGGGAGATCACCATGCGCTCCCCGCCCCCGCCCCCGGCCTCGTGCGCCGCGCCCGTCGCGCCTGCGGAAGCCTCAGCACGCACTCGAGCAAGCTCGAGCTCGAGCTCGGCGATGCGTTCCCGCGGCGCGTCCGCGCGCGCCCAGTTAGAAAATCAGGATGCCTTCGGCAGGAAATCGGCAGGATGCCGCTACGCGTGGCGCGTAGTGCCGCGCCCTTCTGCTAAATCAGGATGCCGCTACGCGCCGCGCCCTCCTTCTAAATCCTCTTCTGGAAAAAATTGGACGGTCCCAGCAGAATAACTGCCGTCATGGCGCCTGGCGGGCACACGACGGTAGTCGGCAGCGGGGGACGGCGTGCCCCCTTCTCTACAGATACAGTCTCGCACACACATACTGCTAGCTCGCTCGCCTGCCCTGCGATCAATCACGCGAGCGACATGATTGCCTTTGACCAGTGAGAGAGGGTTCCGTTTATCAATAAAATCACGCCACGGGCACCTACAGGACCAAAAACACGCGGAAGCCGGCTAGGCTCACTATACTAAGATAGCGCTACTCTAGCTACTCTACCTATGGTCGGCCCAGGGATAGTCATCGGCGACGAGGTGTGAGGGCGGCAGGCGGCGAGGGGCAGGGACGTGGCGACGAGCTGTGGTGGGGCGCCACGCAACGCCAAAGCCTGAGCACATGCCATCCCGATGGTGCACCGGTTGCGGTGGAAGAAGACGCCGCGGCGATGGCAAAACTCCTCCTTGTGTGCCTCGTAACCAAGAGCTGCAAAGTAATCGTCGGCTTTGCTTGTTGGAGAGGAAGAAGAGCAAGCGCAAGCACTCGCCGTGGATACGTCCCGATGTAGACATGCACGCCGGTAAAAAGGCCACCCTGAGTGAGCCCTGATCGGCCGGCGCCGATGAAATCGTGGCGTAGGGTGACGTCAATCAGCGTCTTGAGGTAAGGTCTTTGCATCATCAGATGATTCGGATATTCCTCCGGCACATCAAACGTGACCACAAAAGCTGGGAACGCCTGATAATTATCGTAATGATATGCTCGGCGTCTTCTTCCCTCGTGCCGGGGGGGGGGTCATGGCCGCTGACAGATTGGAATCCTGCTGGCGCCTCACGGTGCTCCAGTGTGCGGAGTAGCTTCCGCATTTCTTCAAAATCCTGATGCTTGGTGTGCGATGCCAAGGTGAGCTGCCTGCCAAGTCTATCGACTTCTGCGGAGCAGAGGGAGGGTTTGACGCCAATTCTGCCGCACGTCACTTTGTTAAGAATCAACCTTCGCTGCAACCCCTTGCCGCCGTTGTCGAACGAATTGGAAAGTCGTGCATCGGGGGCGAAGTATGTGCCCGCGCCATAAAAATTGTGTAGACTTGGCATAGAGGAACACGCAAAACTTGGCAGTTTTGTACTGTGTTACTACTTTACTTCCTTTTACATGCTAAAACTTGGCAGCGCTGCCGACTTGACCCACGTAAAAAAATCCACGTAAAAAATCAAGCTTGGGGACGGCGAGTTTGAGTATTGCTGCAGCCACTTACACGTCACAGGTCCGCCTTGACTTGGGACACCGTCTTGAGGTAAGGTCTTGGCATAAGCAGATGGTTCGGATATTCTTCCGGCACATCAAAAGTGACTACAAAGGCTGGGAAGGCCTGGTAGTTATCGTAAATGATAAGCTCGGTTTCAGGTTCCCTCGTGCCGGGCGGGGGATCATGGCCAGTGACAGATTGGAATCCTGAAGGCGCCTCACGATGTTCCAGTTTGCGGAGCAGCCTTTGCATTTCTTTATAATCCTCCTGCTGGGTTTGCCTCGCAAAGGTCATCTGTCTTCGAAGACTATTGACTTGGGCAGAGGCGAGGGAAGTTTTCACACCAATTTTGCCGCACGTCACCCGGTTCAAAATCAGTGTGCGCCGCAACCCCTTGCCACTGCTGTCGAACGAGTTGGCAACCCGGGCATCGGGGGCGAAGTATGTTCCTGCCCCATAAAAATTGAACTCTAAATTGACATACTGAGGCTTGTACCCAGATTCAAGCAGCTTGGGAATAGCAGCTCGGTCTTTCAGGCCG
>Ga0315899_10005357_pt1 | contig 13857 bp, 18 predicted proteins | sample LakEriMetagenome_2_FD_203518 | JGI IMG/M metagenome (GOLD analysis project Ga0315899, IMG submission 203518) | Freshwater fungal communities from buoy surface, Lake Erie, Ohio, United States - Buoy 4 MA112 | ecosystem: Environmental > Aquatic > Freshwater > Lake | place: USA: Lake Erie, Ohio...
GGTACGCCAGCGGTGGCCTGCGCTACAAACACCCTGCGTATCTGTAAGGAGCGAGCGGGGTACAACCCTTATGATGACCTCCTGCCTGGTCGGCAACCCCCTCCTGTCATCGCCTCTGGGCCTTACGGGCGGTCACGAGCCCAGGAAGATCAATACTCCAAAGTCCAAAGTCAACGTGAAGTTGTGATGATTATGATGATTATGATGATTTATTGAGTCCTGACCTTAACCGTGACCTATCTCGGAAAGAGGGTTTACGCGGACAACCCAAGCCGGGGGTAGACACTAACGTCAGTGCCTGGTCGCGGCCGTCTGTTGTCGCCGTTCACACGGCTGTTTCGCCTGGGGGTTGCACTCCTACGCGGAGGTTCCAGGATTGACCAGCACAGGGCGGGAGTTTTGTCACTAGATGGGTCCACTGAGTATTCCGTCCTCACTCCCCTTACCATACCGGCCTCGGGGCTTCGGAACACTCACGGGATAGCCCCTTCTCTCTGCTATCTCTCCTTGGTCCACCCGCTACCCCTACGCGCTGCCTAAGTTCGTACCTGGTTCCCCCGGGGATCCCCTCTTTGTCCCAAGTCTTCAACACCCGTCGTCGCCCAACGGGATGGATTGTGTTTTGGTGATGCGCGACAGCAAAGTCTTGCGGCAATTTCGTGGGAGTTGGGGGTATTGTGTATGCCTTTTGGCTGAGTGTGACCCCGGCGTACCGGTCCTTCATTGATTTGCAAATGGTGGTGTTACTTCAGGAGGCAGTTGGGTATGTGTTGTGGGCTTCCACAAGCGCTCTTTCGTTGAGAGGGGCGCCGCGTGCTTGTAAACAGCTTGAGGTTTGTTTCGACGAAGGCAAAATCACCCTTCCACGCGGTTGTTGGTGTAATAGAGCAGTGCGGCTTCATCTCAACGGGGTGTCTTCCGGATCCGACCACCGCAGAGCTCAGAAACCCCTCGTCGATTTGGGGGAAAGTAACCCCCTCGTCGTGTAGGTGGGGAGAATAACCCCATTGTCGTGGTTCTCGTCCCTGGGGCTTTCCAGATTGCTAGCGTGATGTGCTGTTGGTATCCGAAGTCTCCGCTTCTCCTAAAGGTTTTTTGGTACCCTATGACTTTGGCGGTTCCCATTTTTGTTTTTTTGACTGTATCGGACAGTGGTGGTCCATGTCGAGGTTGTCGTCTATGGTGATCCCGAGGTACTTGACTTCTCGGACTTCTTGTATGCTTTTTACGTGCCGGAATGGGAAACGAGCTTGTGGTTTCCAGTTGGTGCCCTCTACGGTGGTTCGGTAGATTTTCCCCACTGCTGTTTCGTTGAACGTTATTACGGAACTATTGTCGTAGTTTATTTTTGCGCTGTGGTCCTCCGCCCATTGTTGGACTACCGTTAACATTTCGTTGAGTTGCTGGGGGGAGGAGGCGCAGAGGGTTAGGTCGTCTGCATAGGCAGTTGCACCTATCCATTGGTCTCCGCTTTCCCCTCTGCATGTGAGATTTGGGAACTTGTGCTTCAGTTGCGTCAGGAGGTCCGCTAGGAAGATTGTGTACAGCCGTGGGCTGAGGACTGAGCCTTCTGCCAACCATCTCTCAATGATTACGTACTCGTCCTCGCCTATGTCGGGGTGTAGTACCCGTACTCTGTGCTCTGTCGTGAGGCTCTTTATTATTCGGAGTATGTTGCCGTGCATGCCGTTTTGGCGGAGATAGTGGTAGAGTTGGGATCTGCTGACTGACGGGAAGGCCGTCTCGAAGTCTATCATGGCGCAGTGCAGCGGGCAGCTGCCCGCTGTTGCTCGATGTGGGAGAGGAAGGGGTATATCGCGTCTCTGCAGCTGTTTCCCCGCTTGCTGCCGAATTGGTTGGAGGTACAGATGTTCCGTATCCGGGTGTCTTCCTAGAGTCGTTGGTCTATCATGTTTTCGAAGGTTTTCGCCATTGCGCTGGAGAGGGCGATGCCTCTGTAACTCGCGGGGTTCAGTTTATCTTTCTTCTTTCACTTGTGGATGGGTTTGACGAGCGCCCTGGCCCAAGAGCGCGGGGTGCATCCCCATGTCCATATTCGCTGGAATAGGCAGTGCAGGACTCGTGCGAGCGGTTCTCCTCCCGCTTTTATCATTCGGTGTGTGATGGAGTCCGGTCCCGGGCTTTTGTTGGCTTTGATTCGTTTGATTGCGGTCTTCACTTCTTCTAACGTGATGTTCTTGTTCAAGGAGGTGTTTGTTTCCGTGTATTGTTTTTGTTGCTCGTGGGTTTCTTCCTGTCGTTCGCGTGCGTTTGCTTGTTTTGCCATTTCCTCGTTAAGTCCGGACTCTGCGGGGTTTCTGCTGTCACTGCCGAGGGCTCTGCGAAACTCGTTCCATGCTATCCCGGCTTCTCTCGTGTTTGAGGCCAGTGGGCCTCTGGTCCATGCCTAGGTGCCTGTGTTGTTGGCGTTGGTGTATATGAGATCTGGTAACCGGATCGGTTGTTGTACAATACCATGGACCTTTTTTATAAGACCGTGTTCTTTGGTGTGCCTGTCCGTCTGTCTACTTCTATTGGTTTGTCCTGCACGTCATCTAGCTCTGACAGCATTTCTGCCACTCTGGCCTGGTGGGTTTGTTCTCTGATTTCTTTGTTCATCAGTCCTATGTCGGCGCGTAGGGTGCATATTCGTTGCGGATCCGGGGTGTGTTTGTGTCGCTCTTGTAGGATCTGCGATATGTGTCTCGGTCCGGGAGCCTTGCGGTAAAATGGTGGAAGCGGGCGAAAACCGGACGCCGTGGCGCCCGGCAAGACACCCAGCCGCCACAGCGTCAGCGGCTGAGTCTCTCAATCCCATGCCACGTGCACTAGACACAGTCTTGTTGCCATGAGAGTATGGTCTCTCACTCATGAGTTTGAATAAAAGACAGACTCTATGATGATGTTTGCTATGATTAATTCATGCCATGAATTAATCATTTGCATGATGATTCTGGAGACTGGATTCACTTACAACTCATGAGTTTTGTGTGATTCACAACCTTGTTAAACTCTCTCTCTGTTTATCTCGGTATCATGTGTGTGTGTGTGTGTGTGTGTGTGTGTGCGTGCGTGTTTGTGTGTGACGGCGATGCTGGCGTATACGGAGGCGTTGAGTACGCGGTGATTAAGGAGCGATACTATGTGCACATGATCCTCGTCGAGCTGAAGCATCTGAATATCGTCGCGGTCCTCGCGCACGTGCGGGCCAAAGTAGGCCGCGTCTGGGCAATCCCCTATGTGTGTGAATGTGTCGGCTACGAGCGTGGCGACAAGCTCGTGGTTGTCCTCGGCGAAAACTGTCTCGAGAGCATAGTCACAGCTGGGCGGACTTTTGAGATTTTTTAACAGACGATTACGCAAGACTCCCCGCCGCAGGGGCTCATGGCGCACGAGAAGCACCCTCCCATTGTTTGCCACGACGACTTTGGCGTGGGATCGGCGTCTGTAGCCCTCTTCTGGCAGGTATCCCAATGTCTGTAGGTCTCTTTTGCTCCTTAGTAGGTCTGTTTGTAAGTCTCTTTTTTTTTGGCGTCTGTAACCCTCTTCTGGCAGTATTCCACCCACGCCCACACACATGCACACACCCATATCCACGCACACACACGCACGCGCGCGCGCGCGCGCACACACACACACACACACACACACACACTGGCGTGGGGTCGGCGCCTATGCAGGCCGAGGCGTCTCGCGAATTGAAGCGAAGAGGCGTACCACAGTCAACGAGTTCAAGGCTGCGTTCCGCGTGGAGCCAGAGGTGCTACAACGAGTTCCGGCGCTAGTCGAGTGAACAGAAGAGCTCGGCCTGTTCGTGGATGGCCTGAAGCCGAACGGAGATATGGACGGAGGGTCAGCGTATGGGTTTGAGTTTATGTTTAGTCTTCCAGGAGGAATGAATGTGCTTACCTATGAATGTATATGTATGTCGAGGAGATTTATATATATCATCTATTGCGAGACAGTGAGCATGTCAAGAAGAATTCATATAAGCTATCTAAATGCGAGAAGAAAGGTGTATGTATGTCAGCAGTTTTCGAGTTGGTGTGTGTTAGCAGAATTTGCCTCTTGGATGTACGAGTTTGAGGTATACGCACGTGATGTATGCGGAGGTATGTTAGATGTTATGAATATATATATATACAGAGAGTGTGCTTGAGAATCGTCCATATTGTGAGTTCTGGGTAATTAATGTATGAACTTGCATTTCCTTGCGATTGGTGTCAACTTAAAGCGGGGTGGAAGGAAAGAAGTAGGAACAATGCATATTTTCAGCATGAGACTAGGATGAATTGAGATAAGCAGATGAGTAGCTAATTGAGATAAGATTGCTAGATGCGCAAACATACAATGACTAGTGAGCAAAGTAGGAGTTGAGAGAAAGAGTACTGGAGAGTTAACGTGCGAGCCAGGAGTAGCTCCAGGTGCGCTCAGGGTAAGACAAGAGTTAGAGCGAGGAAAAACTTGAGAAGAAAAAAAAGCGTACAGAGGAAAAGCTAAAACTGGCAGGGGGTTAGGCAATTAGTATTTGACATGACCTCTGTTAGTAAGTTTTTGCGAAGGACAGGAGGAGCCGAAAGCAGTAGGTTTCGGCAAGTCGATAGGCGTGCTCAGCCACAAGAGGGCGCGCTCGACTAGAATAAGAGGAAGCGCAAGCAAGCTCGACTACAATGAGAAGAGGCGCAAGCAACTTCACAAGCAATTTTAAGCGCCAGTGAAGAGAACGAGGATGAAGATTAAGAGTCGGCGTTTAGCATAGAATTTATTTGCTGTGCTATATACCGAGTTAGAGGACGGTATCGATAGGAGCGAGCGTGGCAGTCGCTCGTTTAGAAAGGGGGCCATGCCGCTAAACCGTGACATGAACGTGTCACGGACGTCCTGGCACAAGGAAGTGATTCTAGGTCGGAACAGTGTATTTAGGGTGTTCCGTCTATATTTGAGGTTGTCCGATCTAATGTTGCAATGAGCTTTGAGTAAAGGCTCACGTGCGACAAGGACACGGGACAGTATTTCCCGGTTACGTGAGCATCCGGAGGGCCCGAAGAGCTGTAGAAGCTGTTTCAGGGTTTGAAGGGCAGAGTTGTTCCAAGTGTTGGGATCTGAAAGATTCTAACCAGCAACCCATTCGGAGGCGTGAGAGAGCGAACCCAGCAGCCAAGAAACCACGTGAGCAGTCACGCTGTAATAAGCTGCCATTCCCGATGCTGGCGAAGGCGTAATGCCAAGACCACCCTGATGATATTGCAATTCGACAATCACGCGGCACCATGCCAATTCATGCGCGGACAGCGTTTCGAAGGTGACTCCGAGGCCCGGACCCCCAGAAAGCCCAAGCCTTGTCTCTGTGTGTATTGCGCGACGCCGGTGAAGCGTGGATGGAAGCTCTCTCTCTCTCTCTCTCTCTCTCTCTCTCTCTCTGCCACCATCGCTCAGCGCGCATGAGTACGGGTGAATATTTTATTACTTCAGGTGCCTCCACAGTCACGGTCGTAGCTGGTCTGAAGACTTACAGCAGGGGCTGGGAGGTGTTGTATCATCATGAGCAGGAGCTCCAGGATGAAAAAGAGGCATCGCGGACATCTTCCCTGACGTTTTCAAGGCTTTTCCTACGGCCTGCATGGTATCAAACTCGCGGTGTTGGGTTTTAATTGGTGATGAGGGCTGATTATTTGATGATGTGTTTGGTAGATACTGAATTCAGAATTTGAGAGCATCAATTTGCTGCTGGAGAGTCTCTCCTAGAATATCGCGGGTCCTGTCGTCAAGGTTATAGTGCCTGCAGAATTCCGCGGCCAAATCATGTCCCGTATCGCCATCGTGTATCGCGACTCGTCCGACCTGTGAGAGAGCAAGAGAGACACAAAGATGCTGCACACACGTCAGTGGCCGGTCACGAGAATCACCCTGTGTCTCGTCACCCTGTGAATAATGGCACATTGCATACGGCTGTAGGTTTTTGGGGTAGTTCAGGGTTTAGATTGGGGTTTAGTTTTGGATTAATCTAGGCACATTATATACGCGTCATACATTACTGATGATACTCATCGTATGATGAGATCAGTTATGTGTATGCACTGGCATGCCCACGCCCGCTGCACGCACATTTCCAGCATCTGAATATGCTACAGGGCTTTTAAGCCAAGACGCTCTTTCTCTTCTCTCCCTCGCCCACCTGGCCGTCACCAAGATTGACATCCACGCATAAGAGCGGGGACTGTTTGATCTCTTTGCGCCGCTCCGTCATCAAAGTGGGCGGCCGGGACGGTGCTGCTATTTGCATGTGTGCACGCGAGTGTGCACGTTTGATTTTTCTGGTTGTCAACAATGGAGCCTTACCTGGATTCTTAAATCCACGATTCACACCTGCACTTCTACATTTCCATTTACATGTACAGACTGACACAACACAGATACAGACAAACACACAGACGCTGACACCGACAAAGACACGCGAACACATTCCAATGGGGAAAATCATTAGTTCTACCTGTATTGCTAGTCTTCTGCCGTGGAGTTTGGCCGCTTTTCTGTGGCACCACCTGCATATCTGCGTACTTGCCCTGCGTGTGTGCATAGTGGGGTTGTGCATGCGCGAAATTGGACAGTGTGTGTGCTTGTGTGAGTGTGTGTGCGTGCGTGTGTCTGTGCGTGCGTGTGTCTATGCTGTCCTCTTATCCCCCTCCCTGCCCCGTTTCTCTCTCTTGCTGTCTTTCTGTCTCGCTTTCCTCTCTCCTTCGAAACAGAGGTTAAGATTGAGCTAACCGCACCTCGGATGCAAATTGCATTTCCTTGGCAGCACTGGCGCGCCGAACCCGTTCAATGTGCCGCTGTGCAGCATCCTCTTCATAATTTGTCCCTCCACCTCCTCCACCATCACCCGCATCGCCGCCTCCACCTCGTGGTGTGCGAGTCGACGCGCTTTTAGGGCGTCTGCTGACAAGATCAGGACGAAAAGTGCATTTTTCGAGTTCGCGCTCTTCGAAAGTACGAACACTTCGTTTTTTTTCAGTGTTTCTCGACTGGTACAGACGGTCACCAATGGATCCTGGGCTCATATACATGAGTTCAGTTCTATCAATCACTGCTCTGTGGAAAGAAATAAGTCGCGACAGGTATAGAACTCGGCTCGGTGACCTTAAAAATAAACAATCAACACACACATGAACAGCCGTGTGGATAATACACCACAACATCGTGCCCTCAATATACTAGAACTACTGGCTCGCAATCATGATTTGGAAGAGAAAAATGAGGACGAGGAAGAGTACAGAGATAAGAGTACGAACGAGTGGCAGAAAAAGAGTGGGCAAAGGTGATGGAGGCTATGTTGACAGGAGGACGAAAAAGAGCAATGGGACCTGCGTGCTCCGTTCTGCGATCTGACTGGTTGACCTATGGGAGGAATTGCGGGGGCACGTGGATGTATCGTCATGTGGTTTGTGGTGGCGTAAAAAGTAATTTGAGTTGTAAAGAGGCTGTCTAACTACCAGCTGCATGTGAACACGCACGCACGAAGACACACGCATGCAACACACGGATGCACAGTTGCACAGACACAAGACTGCGTACACACAAGCAAGTACTTGAGGGCGAAAAGTGCAATGCTGCATCTCCTCTTCGTCGTGCTTTTGCCGCGCCTCGAACATGATCTCAAACTTTTTGCGCCACAGTTGGTGCAAGTACTCGTGTCTAGGTATCGCCCCGTTTTGCCCATCCTTGTGTGTGTGTGAGAGAGAGAGAGAGAGAGGGAGTGAGTGATTGTGTGTGTGTGTGTGTGTGTGTGTGTGTGTAGAAGCAAATGTGTGTGTGAGAGTGAGTGAGTGAGTAAATGTGTCAAGGAGCGTGCCTCTGTGAGCTTGTGTGTGCATGATTTCTCATTTGCATGTATGAGCACGCAAGCATCCACGCACGCGCTCACTCGCTCGCACCACTAACAAGCCTACACACATACGAGCATACGCTCACATACACACCAGCCCAGTCTTCACAGGGCGGCGAGCGGCAGATGCTTGATTGTTCGAATGCTTGGCGCTAACGTCATTGTCTGATATGTCACCGCTCAGCAGCCGATTATCATCCACATGAGCCCCCGGGTTCGTGACAGCCCGGGTGCCTCGAAATCCTTCCGATCCGCATGCCTCCTGGCTCCCGTCCCCCTTGTATTCGCCAGGGATGATAGATACCAGGTCTTTCAGCCTTCTTTCCACATCCTCTAGTTTGCCAAATATATTCTCAAGAGTCGATGCACCCCCTGCACCGCTCGATTCCCCGGCCCTAGGTGTCCGCGAACGCGGCGTCTTACTGCCATTATTTTTCAGCGCACCAGCACGCGTCGAGCGACACAAGTCACGTGCGAGCACCGTGCCATCGCTTGCGGTATCAAACTTGCTGAACACTCGTTCAATGGCCTTGCGCCGCGGCGTCAGGATACTTTTGGCCGAGGAGGAGAAGTCGAGGTACTTGAGCGTGCCAGTTGCGAGGTGGAAGTAGTCAAAAAGTGTTGCTATCTCTAAATCGTTGAGATTGGAGCCAAGTTCGCGCAGGATTTTGGCGAAGGCGGCAGCGGCTGCTGCCTTCAGCTGCTTGCGCCTGTGTAAGAGGCTTTGCCGCTCGCTCTCCCTGAGGTGCGCAGGTTTGCCGCTGTCTGACCACCGACGCAGAGTGACAGCATTGGCGAGCGCGAGCATTGCCTCCGCACACCGCTTGCCCGCACTGCCCTCTTTTGCCTCCATGTTCCAGTTTTCGCCGCTGCTGGCGCAGATGACTAAGTCGATGAGCCTCCTTCCAGAAAAAGCTTCGCCTCCGTTCTCAGACGCATTTTGCTCCTCCTCTTGAGGATCCTCGGATGGGCGCAATGGCATGATCTCTGACCACAAGCTCTTGTACAAGGCTTGTTTCCATTTTGCTGATTCATTTTGCAGTGCGGTGGCCATGCTCGCATCTTTATCTAGCACTGCTTCAAAGGCTACAGAGAAGTCCGAAAAACTGACAATCTCTCCATCCGCATCTCCTCCTCCTCCTCCTCCTCTTACATCGCCACCCCGGCCTCCTCCATCCACGGGGCTTGAGCACTTGAGGAAGCCCATGTGCTCCAAGATTGTTTTCACCTCTTTCCGCAGCCGCTTTTGGCTGAGGTCTTGGGACTTAGTGTTCATCTTCTGCGAGTGTTTGCGCTCCTCACGAGCCTTGCAATCCTGCTGCTTCTCCAGCTCTTGCTTTCGCACTTTGGCTTTCTGCGCGTCGGCGTACAGCACCTCCCACAATGACACGTGAGACTGACGACCGCTGTCACGCCCCTCCTCCGCCGCACCAACTACCTCAATTTCCGCACCCTCACCCTCTTTCGACTTCCGCCCGCCATCCACGCCAGAGGTTCTGCCTCTCGCCCCCTTGGTGGTTATAGACGCGAGATCAAGAGCTACGAGATGTGCCGTTATTCGTTTAACCTGATGCTGACGCTCGCGCGCTTCAGCTTCCTTGTACAGCCGCTCGAAGATGTTGGCATCAGGTGTCGCAGAAGAGCGGTTGGCGGCATGACCTGTGTGTGTGTGTGTGTGTGTGTGTGTGTGTGTGTGTGTGTGTGTGTCACACGAATACACACACGCAAGTGCACGCGCATAATGTGCACACAGTGACATAAAGAAGGGTGGCCGGAGGCGTGATTTGCCAGGAATGGTCGCAGAGAATATGCATGTGCATGCATGCATGCATGCAATTCTGCGCGCGATCGACCTGCAATTTGGCGGGAGCGATCGTTGAGAGTGGGCTTGTGTGTTACACCAAGTTCAAGATCAAGCCTCTGCTGCATCGCTTGCCGCTGGACCGCCCGCTTGTGCGCGTCCAAATGACTCTTGGTCACTTCGGTGCGTGATTTCTCCTTGAGTTGGTAATTTGGGTTGATTCGCGGTGTAAAGGTGCTCCGACGACGTTCCTCCATTTCCGCAGCTTGCTTCAAAGTGCCGATCTTTTCTGCTTTGACCTGCTCGACCTGGGTGGTTGAGTACTTTGGCAAAAATCCAACACAGCAATCCCCAACGTTGTGTCTAAAGACATGACTGTCACAATCTTTCTGCTTTCACCTGATCGAGCATAAATAGACGCTCAACGACAGGCATATCTCGCCGAAGATTCTTGCTCGTCTTCGAAATTCGCGGGGTAAAGGTTGTTTCCTTCTCCTCTTCCATCTGCTCGTTGTGCTTGATGAGCCGCACCTGCTCCGCCTTTATGTCGCTCCGCTCCACGCCTTGGTTGTAAAGGAATTCGCCGTAATTGGCGCCCACGTCCGGTTTGCGCGCCGCTGACATCTTCATCGACTTTGCGTTCACCTGCATGTGTGTGTGTGTGTGTGTGTGTGTGTGTGTGTGTGTGTGTGTGTGTGTGTGTGTGTGTCCACCAACATTTTCGTCGGATTTGCAGTCACCTGCTGGCGCTCCTTTTTCAGTTGCTCTTCCTGTTCACGCCGCTTTTGCTCCTGCATGTGCTGCTGCTTCTTGACCTTCACCACGCCCATGCTGTACAGCCGCTCGTAAACCTGCCGCCGTTTGTGCATCGTTTCCTCGCTCATCTCGTCCAATCCATCCGTCTGCATGACCTCAGGGCCGCTGCGGTCTCGGGCGCTGTTGCCGCCAATATTTTCATGGCTCTTGGCACGGCGCACTTTGGCCTCTTCCTGTCTTCCGCCGGGCTTGGCACTGAAATCCCTCTGCAAATGTCAGCTGCGTATTGGAGGGTAGTGAAATTCGTTGGCAACTAAAGAGCATCCCAGAGCGGTGCTCGTCAGTTATCAACATACAGGAAAGACTTCGCAAAGGGGTCATCATTCATGCTGCCCTTCCCAAGCGCCGCCCACAGGCAGGAGCCAGAAACTTTGGAGCTAGCACCTTTGCCGTCGGCGATCATCGTTGTTTCCCTGGACGCGCCTTGGCGGCAGGAGTCTGACGTAGTTAGCTGGAACCATGCCCACCTGCAAGGTGGAGAATACCATTGGATTCACTGGAATCGGGAACAAAAATCGCCGAAATGTTTGCATGCCAAACGAGCAACGTGCGTTTCCTCCCGTTATGGCCTTCCTCCCGTTATGGCCGAGCTTCTCACGAGCCAGCCTCGCTCCGGTCACACTGGCACTGCTATATGCACTCACCTGGCCGTGAAGTTCGCACTCATACCATGCCTCCTCCGGCGAGCCGTAGACAACCATGGTCTCGCCGCGGAGCAGTGAAAGCTCATCCGCTTCGATCGCGTTGTAGTTGAATAGCGCCTGCGCGTGCGTGCGTCGCGTGCGGGAGGTCCTCCATGAGTGCAGCTATCGCCGGCGTCTCGGCGCAGCTTTCGCGCGGGCTTGCGTCACGCAACCGTACACACAAGCGCAGTCGAACTTTTCTACACGTGCGCGGGGCACGTAGGCATACCATGGCCAACTGCACGTACTCGCCGTCGTCGTCTGAAAACGCGCGGCCGTGCGCGTCGAGGGCTGGCGCCGCGCTGTGCATTGCCAGGTCCATGTTCTCTCAGGCCACCTTCCCGCACTTCGAACAGCGTCCAGTCAGGACCACTGCCTGTGGCCCTGTGCCACAGGGCCGGGAGGGAACAAATTTGAAGCCATTTAAACGAACTGGTTCGTGGATGTGTGTAGAATGGTATGCTGCATAATCTGCCCAGCGTGGCTTTGCTGCCCCGAGGAGGCTGAAAAGGCGCGTGAGGTCCGTCCGCACACTGCGGAATATATATACACCCAGCTGAATATGTGTCATGTGCATCCTTTTTCTGCGTGCTTGCGAAGACTTAGCAGTCCCAACCATTCTGTCCTCAAGGTGTGCCATCTACATCTAGAAGTTTTTGTCTGCATACCATTCATCTCTCTTTTAGAAGATTCGCCCAGCTGTCTGTACGTGCCGAGCTGCCGGAGCCTGCACGCACTGACGAGTGTGGGAGCCAGGCCAAGGAGGCCGTGCAAGAGAAGGCGAAGGCGCTGGTAAAAAAGACAAAGTCACGGTCTGTCTAGGGACTTGGAGAGCAGAGACCGCCGCTAGCGCGCATGCAGCCCAGACCTGCGCCCGGGCGGCCTAGAGACGGTTGCAAATCCTTCTTCGTCCGTTCCAAACACGGTTTGCAGTGATATTCAGCCGAAATGAAGCGCGGATGCACCGGCCTGCTTCGGGCACACAGCTTGCTCTGCTCTCCATGCGGGTACTCATGCCGTTGGTATGCAGGGACGCAGAAGGGATCTGGCGTGCCCGCGCTGCGGTACCCAATGATTTCCTTCGTGTGCTTTTTCATTAGGGCAATAAGCACAATTATGTATACTACAACTAATCTTCCGGCGTCACCTCTCTCTTCTCTCTCTCTCTCTCTCTCTCTCTCAGGTGGCAGCTGCCCGACAAAACAAGGCTTTGTTATCGCCTCGCCCACAAGGCACGCCAGCCGAACGAAAGAGGCCCTTCGCACCCCACCGCGCGCGCAAAGGCGTACCCCGCAACACATTCGCGTCCAGATACAAAAGGGAGGGAGGTAGGCAGGGAGGGAGGGATGGGGGTAGGGAGCGAGCTGCCGCCGCCCGCTCCTCCGGGTCCAGCGTCGACTGCCCCGCTTCATCTGAGCAAGAACATCAACTTCAGCGGCTGCGGTTTCTTGCTGTGAGTATCTCCCGTCCCAATACACACACAGACACACACACACCCACACACACACACATACTTATAACCATATGTGAGTATCTCCTGTCCCGGCCCGTTCCCGCCTGCCCCAATCCTCCTCTCATTCTCACGATACCTGTGTGTTTGCATGCCGCCATGCTTTTTGCAGGTGTCGTGTGTGCGTGTGTGCATACATACACACACACACACACACACACATGAACTTGTGTGTGTGTGTGTGTGCGCGCGCGCCCGTGCGCGCGTGTATGAGTGTGTGTGCGTGTGTGTATGTGTGTGTGTGTGTGTGTGTGTGTGTGTGTGTGTGTGTGTGTGTGTGTGTGTGTGTGTGTACACACACACATTCACTTCTGCGCATACGTGCGCACTTGCGATAAGATTCACACACACATTCACACATGCACGCACACACACACAAACACACACACACACACACACATGCTCCATGCTGACCGAACGCGCCCTCCTTCCCACCCGCCCCCTCCCAGACCCTACCACTGCGGGGTAGCCGACGTACTGGGAAATAAAAGAGCACAAATCTGGGCAGACGCAGTCGCGTCCCCGCACCACTTGTCTCACGGGACAGGGGCCGTGACTGGGGCCATGACTGGGGACGTGACCTCGAAAACGCTGATCCAAGGGGACGTGTCATTTTCTGGGGCGTCGGGAGGGTCTCTTATAGCAGCATCTCTGGCGTTGGGTATAGAAGTCTCAACCGTCCTAACCGTTTACAAGCTGATATGTAGCATCTGCCATGTCTCTGGGACTTTGTGGACGCTTGATGACGCCCTGTTAGAGGTCTTGCCGAATTACATGTGTGTGTGTGTGTGTGTGTGTGTGTGTGTGTGTGTGTGTGTGTGTGTGTGTATGACGCCCTGTTAGAGGTCTTGTCCAATTACATGTGTGTGTCTTTAGAGTGTCTTTAGGGTGTGCGCTTCGCATATGGCGGGGTTAACGAATGAGTGGTGGGTGGGTTTGCAAAAGTTGATAACAGATTTGGATATGAGAAATAGATACAAGGGGAGTGAGTGTACGGTTTAGCTCTCTTATGAAGTAAAAAAAAAGAAAAAAATTCCGCTGTCTTTTACTTCGCGGAAAAAGATATTTTTATTTTTATTTATGATGTGATTACTTCACCGGAAAAGGGAAAACGCTCTGTTACTCACTACTTGTGTGTGTGTGTGTGTGTGTGTGTGTGTGTGTG
>Ga0315899_10005358_pt1 | contig 13855 bp, 14 predicted proteins | sample LakEriMetagenome_2_FD_203518 | JGI IMG/M metagenome (GOLD analysis project Ga0315899, IMG submission 203518) | Freshwater fungal communities from buoy surface, Lake Erie, Ohio, United States - Buoy 4 MA112 | ecosystem: Environmental > Aquatic > Freshwater > Lake | place: USA: Lake Erie, Ohio...
GAGCAGCACCAGCAGAATTTGGCGCCCGCCACGCCTCTGTTTGCTATCCTGTGCGTGCGCACGCGCAAGTGCGTGAGCGCAGGAGCGCAGGACGTGCGCTCTTCTGTGGCACCTGTGCATGTCTGTAAATGTGTGTTTATACAACACAGGGTGGGCGGGCGCGTGTGCGGGCACGCGTGAGCGGGCGCGCGTCTTGCAGACCGGATCATTTGAGTCCCACGCCCCATACGGCGTCTTCTGCATGCTGTTCCAGTGCTGGTGGTACGCCCCACCGACGCTCTGCCCTTATATCATTCAGATCAGAGCACAACCTACATACCACAGTGCTTGTGGCGCACTCCTCTCCCGTCTCTCCCCTCCCATCTCTCCCCTCCCGTCTCTCCCCAGCTCCTGCCATCCCATCCCCTCCCCCACCCCCCCTTCCCCATCCCGCCCTCACCCCGCCACTCTCTCGCGCTCTCTCACGCCACGACGCTCTCTTGCTGCGGTGGAAATCGTGCGAGTTCGTATAAGTTGCAGCGCGGCCAAGGAGCGTACGCGCGACGGAACATTGCGCATGCTACGCGCGCTCACCCGCTGCCCGCCAAATGTCATAAAGGCCAGCTCGTCCTGTCGCTTTACCATCCTTTCGACACTTCACGGAGTTCGCGCCGAAATGAAGCATGCGGAGGTGGCGGGCGGGGATGCGGACACGGATGAGGCGTACATGCGCATGCACGCGGCCGACTTGCGCACACCCGAGGCGCACGGCGCCGTGCCTCGACGGCGCCAAAAGGCGCAGGCGCCATCTGACTGCGCCGCCCCTTCGGCACCTAGCAGCGCTCCTTTGTTCCGCCCTGCGCTGACAGCAGCTCCAGCGCAGGGCGGAACAAAAACCGAACGGGCTGTTCAGCAGCCCTCAGCTATGGCGTCCGCGGTGCGTGCGGTCTGCTATGGCGTGCTCAAGCTGCTTGTTGGCATCGGGCTCTTGCTGGGCGTGCTCGTCGTGGTGTTGCTCGCGCTGCCTGACGCCGAGCTCGAGGGCGACGCAGTCGGCGACAGCCTGTTGTCCGGGGACGCGCAGATGGGCAACTGGGACGCGGCCTTCTTTTGCAATGACGAACTGCAGCGCGCCGGGCGGATTATGAAGGCCTCGAACTTTGTCGCTCGCGCGGCGGGCATGTCGAACGGGCACTCAAACGAGAGCGATGCGTGCGTGGTTGTCCGGCGCGCCTTGGTGCTCACGAACGAGCTGCACTCCTGCGTTACAGACCTCTGGCGCAAGCGGGGGGCCTCAGGGGACGTGACGCCCGCGCAGCTTCGGCACCCTGACGCGTGGTGGAACGCCTTTGCAAAGTCGGCTATAAAGTCCGCGCCGCTGCCTGTGCTCGAGTGCTCGCAGGCGCTGCACCTCGCCCTTTCTCTCCAGCTGCCATGGGTCGTTGAAACGCTCGTGTCTGAGCGCAGGGTGGGCGTGTCTGCGTCCGCTGGCCCCTGCCAGCTGACGCCGATGCTCCGCGCGGTGAGGGCAGGCGACAAGGACGCGGTGCTCGTGCTGTACAGGGCAGGCGCCAATCTCAGCGCCACAGACTGCAGGGGCTGTCTGGCGCAGGACCTCGAGACAGACACGGAGCTGGCGTGGCAACTCAGGACCTGGACGCAATGCAGCGCGTCTGCGTCCATCGAGCAATGCCTCTCGGCACATCACGGCCACAGCGGCGGCGGCAACGCGCAGGAGGCGCAGGAAACGCAGGAGGTGGAGCTGGTGGGCGACACGCACGCGGCGCAGCAACGCCTCGCGTGGGAGCGCGCCTGTAGGGACCAGATGCTTGAGGCGCAGATTCTCAAAAGTCAAGTGCTACAGTGGCTTGATAGGGTGGATACACAAGGGTATTGACTTTTGAGAATTTCTGAAAGGCAGATCTGGCACTTGACCCATGTCTTTATTGCCGTTCGAGTTTTGCGACAGACTCTTCCTCTGTCCCCGGGCCCTTCCAGTCTCCTCGCGGACGCGATCGTGGCGGGCGGGAAGGGGGAGATGCTGACAGGGAAGAGTTGTAGTAGTGTTGATTTGAGCAGACTGTGTGTGTGTGTGTGTGTGTCCGCAGCCCTCCACCTCAATCGCAATAAAATCCACCGCGGTCAGAGGACGCAACGCGATGAGGGACATGCATACACCGATGAGGGTCATGCATACAGCGCTCCTTCAAACATGTATGCGCTCTGTACTCGTGCGAAAGCGAGACCTAGGGCGAGATTGAGGGTTGGGGCGTCGGCGATATCGTATTCAAAATCTCTTTCCACCGATGTACACCGTGTGATTCATCACAACACTCACTCTCATTCCAGCCCCTCTCAAGCTCATTCCACCAACGCCCCGTCTTACACCTTCATTACAACTCTCTGGCAAGTTCAGTCGCGTTTCCTCCTCTTCTCAGCTCTCTCGTGCCTATCCGAGTGAAGTCTCAGTTTTTTTTGGTGAGCGATCTCATCCCGAGAATCCTGCGCTTCAGCCCCTATTTGTTTCATAGGTGTGATGACGAGGAGGAAGAGGAGGAGCAGTGAGAGGTCAGACGCACACGCACACGCACACGCACATGAACACGCACACGCTCACGCATACGCACACGCACACGCATACATCGAGAAACCCACACCCACACCCACACACGTTACTATGAAAGCATCCCCCCCACCACGACAATACGCACAGTGTACTCCGTGGAGACACTGTGCGTATTTTCCGCAATACAATACGCAAAATACGTAGTATACGCAATACAATACGCTCAATAAAGTACGCACAGAGTCCTCCAAAGAGACGAGGCCTTTGACGAAATCGGGGCCGAGGGCATGGCGCTGGAATAAATTCCCAAAATGTCAGAGTTCCAGTACATTGGTCAACGTCGAGAATTTCATACAATAATATAATATAATAATAATAATAATAATAATATAATAATAACAATAACAATACGCGGATACCAGGCGCGCGACTTCGCGCTGGGCCGACTTGGCCTCCTCGGCGCGTTTCGGTTGCCGTTTATACACTGCTGCTAGCTTGTCGTGGCACTCCGCCTCAAGCATCTGGTGTTTGGGGTTGCAAGTTTAGGCTCTGTGGTGCTAGGGTTTAGGCTCTTTGGTGCTAGGGTTTAGCCTCTTTGGCGCCAGGGTTTAGGCTCTTTGGTGCCAGGGTTTAGGCTTCTTGGTGCTAGGGTTTAAGCTCTTTGGTGCTAAGGTTTAGGCAGGGTTTAGGCTCTTTGGTGCTAAGGTTTAGGCTCTTTGGTGCTATGGTTTAGGCTCTTTGCTGCCAGGGCTTAGGCTCTTGGTGCTAGGGTTCAGGCTCTTTGCTGCTTAGGGCCAGGCTGTAAGACTCCGCCTCCAGCTACTCGTGTCAACATGTGCAGGGGTGGGGTGGTGAAAAACGCATGAAAATCGTCCGATTTTCGGTACGAAACTCGCGTTTGATGACCACCGGCAAGGGGTCAGGGGTGTAAGGTCCGGAGTCTGGGGCTACAGGTTCGGGGTTAGGGTTTAGCTGAAGACGGAAGGAGGTGGGCCTGGGGCTGGTGGGCAGGGTCCTGGCACGTTTAGGATGTAGAATGTAGGGTGTAGGGTGTAGGCGAAGGGTGTATGGACCAGCCGTGGGGGTGGAGGGGAAAAAATGGCGAACCTGAAGCATGTGGGCAGGGTCCTTGCAGATATGGAGGGCAGCCTTTAAGCTGTGCTCGGCGCCCGAGAGGTTGTTTAAGTTCATGTAGGCCTTGCCCATTATTAAATGCGCCTGGGCCTCGCCATCCGCATCCGCGTGAACATGCCCATGGTCTCGCAGCTGGGCAGCGTAGTCGAGAACTCTTGAATAATCCCCCGCTTGAGCATGCGAGGCACAGAGGCTGCGCAGACACTTTTTCACTGCCGCATCGTCTCCCAGTTCGCGCTTCAGATTGAGGCAGTCCTGCCAGCACTTGTTTGCAGCGTGCGTGTTGCCGAGGTGTGTCTGGAGGGCCGCCAGTGTTTGCAGGCACTTGCTCTCGACCACGAGGTCGCAACATTCCCTTGCCGTCTCCAAGCACTGTTCCATGTGCAGCAGCCCTTGTGCCGACAGCGCACACGACTCAGCCATACTCATCAAACACTCCACCTCAAGGGGCTTATTCGAGTAGCCGCGCACAACTTCAAGCGCCCACCGGATCTTCTGCTGTCCCTGTTTCTGGTCACCATGCCGACACCAGGCCAAACCCTCCGCTCGTGCGCACTCGGCCTTGCCAATCTGATGGAGTCCGGGCGGCATGCGATGGGTCAAAAACGAGGGGGTTTCAGGGCAGAGGGTTTAGGCAGGAATTAGACAGGGTTTGGGTTTAGACAGGGTTTAGTCAGGGTTTAGGGTCTGTAGGGGTGTCAAGAGTCCAGGGACGCGCGCTGGCTAGCATGCAGCACGCTCCCATGTAGCACGCTCTCATGTATGCATGTACGCACAATGTTGTTGCTGAGCTCGTTGGCCTCATGCGCCTGGCGGAGCTTGGCGAGAGCCTCCTCCAGCTCGGCCGATGTCGTCTTTGTCTTGTCGCCATCCCGTACGGTACTAAGGCACAGCCCCATCCGGCAGCGCAGCTTCGCCAGCGTGTGCACATCCTCTCCCCGGCACAGCAGTGCGTCTTCTCCCCTCTTGAAATCAAAGATCGCTTCGTCGATGTGCTGCGGCCCCTGCCGCATCGGCAAGTCACGTTCAGTTCGTGGTTGACGTGAGTGGTTTAGGGCAGTGCTTTAGGCATCCCCTCTTGAAACCGAAGACCGCGTGTCTATGTGCTGCGACCCCAGCAGCGTCCGCAAGTCGACTCTAGGTTAGTGTTCTAGGGTAAGTCGAGTTTAGGTTCGTGGTCTAGGGTAAGTCGAGTTTAGGTTCGTGGTCTAGGGTAAGTCGAGTTTAGGTTCGTGGTCGAGGCTAGTGTTAGGGAAGTGGTTAGGGGTATGGTTTAGGCAAACCTGCAGCATCCGCAAGTCTCCGCACTGGCTCAAGCAGATTCCGAGGAGGTGCGAGTTGAGAACGTAGTGAGTATTACCCAGAACCACCATCTCCTTGAACACCTCCCTGGCCGCCTCGAGCTTCTCCAACGCGGCCTCAAAATTGCTCGATGCAATGTGCAGCTTTGCAACGATCATATCAATGCGCGCGCACTCGATAACGGCGCCGTGCTCGGTCGAAAGCTGTCGCGACTGCTCGGCGACTTTGAGGGCGGTCGGCAGCTTGCCCACCGCCAAGTAGCACTCGGCAAGGAAGCGCAGACACAGACTCTCGCCCTTGCGATCCCCCACAGTCTTGTAGAGTTCCATGGCCTCCATCACTTTGTCGATGGCGCGGTACGGGTTCCCAGAGGCCTGCTCGCTCTTGGCCAAGCCAACGAGCGCGCGGGCCTCGCGGCACAGATCCATCTGCTCTTTGCACAGGCGCGCGGCACGCTCGTAGTGTGCCTGCGCCTGCACCACGCTTCCCTGCTTCCTGTGCACGTCGCCAATGTTGATAAGGCACTCGGCCTCCGAGGACGAGAGTACGCTCTGCTTGCACAGGGCGAGCGCCTCCTCGAGGCACTTCATGCACGACGCTGTGTCGCCGCGCACATAGTGCAGGGTCCCTAGCAGCGTCACGCACTTAACCTCCCCCGCCTTGTCCTGCAGCTGGATGCAGATCGAAAGAGCACGCTCAACGTGGTCCTTGGCCACCGATGTGTCCCACAGATTCGCATAGAATTCGCCGAAGGCTATCAGGCACTTGGCCTCCCCCGTGCGGTCGCCAGACTCGTGCGAGAGGGCAAGGGCGCGCTTCAAGGACTCGGAGGCTGAGCGCATGTCGCCCATGGCCTGGCACGCGCGGCCGAGGATACAGCAGGCGTCCACCTCCTCGCGGCGCGACTCGTCGAAGTTTTTTGAGATGAAGACGCGGCGGTCGGCAGTCTGCGAGACGTGCGACAGGTATTCCTCGAGCACCTCCACCGCTGCCTGCATTTCGCCGCAAGCATAGAGTGCACAGCCCTTGCGATTTAGTGCCGCCGCCATGCCGTCGTCGTCGCCAATTTCGTGGCGCAGGCGCTCGCAGAGATCGAAGCTCTCGACCGCCAGCGACAGCTGCTGCGTTTCGAGGTACGCCTGGGGGGGATGGGGTGAGAGAGAGTTTATTGGGAGCCAGAATTCTCAAAAGTCAGCATTACTGAAAACTGTCAAAGAGTGACTGTACAGAGTTGTAGTAGGGGCTCTGACTTGTGAAATGTAGCAGGGCTCTGAGACTACTTCTGAAATGTATCCTCCTCCTCCTCCTATGCACATGTACTATACAAAAGCTCTGACATGTGAGATGTAGTAGAGGGCGCTGACGTTTGAGAAAGTTTACCTGGCCCAGGACCATGTAGCAGTTGCCCTCGCTCTTCTTGTCGCCGCGCGTCTTGTACACGCTCAAGTTGCTCTGACAAAAATTCTGAAAAGTCAGTGCCTAGTACCTTTCAAAGTCAGTTCCTTAGTACATTTATAGAATATCACTATGTGGAGCACTGTAGAGAGGGTTTTGCCTCGTGCTTGGCGATGGTCTTTTGCGCGTCCTCGTACCGCTTGAGAGTCATTAAAGTCGACGCCAGGCTTGTCACCCCAACCACCTTGAATAATAATAAGAGGCATATGATGATGATGATAAAAACACCTTGAATAATAATAAGAGTCATGTAATAACAAGAGTCACGAGCGTCGACGCCAGGCTTGTCACACCCACCATTTTGAATAATGAAGAATATTTGTTCTATTTTTAATCAATTTTTTTTAGAGTAGAGCGTCGAGGCCAGGCTTGTCACCCCCAGAACCTTGAATAATGAAGAAGATTGAACCGGTCGTTATAATATATTTAGAATGTTTATAGATATGGAGAATATAAACGCTCGTCACTCTCACCGCATTGAAAAATACGAATGGCATATTAAAGAAAATCATCATATTACAACAATTACAGTAGTTGTGACATGTGCATAAGATATATAGTAGATATTATTAAGAATATGAATAATAAGTTTCACCTTGCCCGGGGTGTCCTCCTCGGCCAGGTAGTTGCCGCCTGCGCCGCGCGAGAGCGACGCCATTGCTTTGCGGAGGTCGCCGAGGCGCGAGTAGGCGATGCCGAGCTGGTTGTGGCACTCTTCAATGCCGTCGGGCTCCTGCGCCTCCTCGCGCAAATCAATGCTCTGCACAAACGCCTCGACCGCCTCCTGGTTGTTGTTGAGCGCCAGGTGGCATACGCCCACCGAGTAGAGGATGGTAGCAAAATTCATGAGCTGCTCCGGCGACCCGCTGCGCCAGCGGTCGCCGGCAAACATAGCCGCCGCACGCCTCAGCGATTCGAGTGCCGAGGAGAAGTCCGCCTGCCCCATCTTGATGATGCCAATGCGTTTGAGGCTTTCAATCTTGCCTTCGTCGTCCCCCTGGTCCTCCTGGATCGTGAGCGCCTGCTTGTAGTGCTCGAGCGCCAAGTGCTCGAGCTTCTCGAACGAGTCTCCGAGCTTCATGTGCAGGCTCGCCTGCTCGTCGAGGTCGCCGCGCTCCTGCGCTTCGCGCAGCTGCTCCTCCAGGTGCTCCGCCACACTCTGCTGCTCTGTGTCGGGGAAGTACTCCTCCATGAGGCTCACACACTGGCTCGCCTGCAGCGCGTCGCCCAAGCGGATGTAGGCGGCCTTGAGGCTGTTGAGGCACATGGTGGCGGCGCGCGCGTCCTTGCGACTGCGATGGATCTGGAAGGCCTCGTCAAAGAGCCTGACCGCGAGCTCCGTGTTGCCGTCGTTGAAGTTGGCGGCGCCCATGTTGTGGAGGCACTCAGCCTCGCCGTGCTTGTCGTTGAGCTGCCGCAGGATGCGCAGACCCAGCTCATACTTTTCCAGAGCCTCCTCCATCTTGCCTTTCTGCACCTGCGCGCTGCCGATGTTGCAGAGGCACGCCGCTTCATCCTCGAGATCACCGCAGCTACGGCAGACGGTGTGCGCCTGCTCAAAGATCTCGATCGCCACGTCGAAGTCCCCCTTTTCAGCGTAGCAGGCGCCCATGTTGAGGAGGCACTTGCACTCGCGCACGGGGTCCTTGCCCTATGGTATGCAAACGTGTCAACCGAAATCTAATGTAGTGGCAAAAGAGACCTTACGTGCACAAAAGACCTTGCATGATCTCAAGATAGTCAATGAATGCCAGATGAATGCCAGAGCCTCAGGTCGTATCAGACCAAAAAAAAAAACCTTGCGCATGATCTCAAGACACTCGGTGAAATGCGAGAGCGCCAGGTCCTGGTCCCCTGTCTGGCTGAAGCAGACAGCGAGGTTGTTGAGGCTTTCCTGGTGCAAATTCGGATAAGTCAGTGCCCTAGCACATTTACTACAAAAAATTCACCATTATCTAGTACTTTTGAGAATTCTTTCCGCAATGCCCACTGTGTCGCTCAGCTGGCGGCGGATTTCGAGCGCTGCAGCGTGTCTGTGCAGGCCCTCGTCTGGCCTCCCTTGTGTCGCGAGCACCTGGCCAATGGCGGACATGCTGTCCGCCAGGCCATACATGTCCTTGCCCTCCTTGCGAATCTCGATGCACTGCTCGTAGGCCTCGCGCGCCCCCGACAAGTCGTTGAGGAGGCGGTGGATCGTACCCAACTGGTACAGACACTCGGCCTGCCCGCGCCAGTCGCCCACCGCCCTCCGCAGCTCCAAACTCTGTTCCACTTCATCTAGCGCCGTATCAAGCTTCTTCAGCTTAATATGGCTCTCGGCCATCTTCATCAAGATGCTCGCCTCCCCTGCACGATTGCCCTTCTCCTTCCACAGCCCGAGCGCCAGCTCGAAGGTGTGTATTGCCGCGGGGTCCGACATTGTCGTCTGGCACTGGCCTAGCAGCTTCAGACACTCGGCCTTGCCCTCCCAGCCCTCCCCCCGCACGGCATCGCCCACCACGAGCGCGGTCTTGAAGCTCTCCACCGCCTCCTTATGCTCGCCCTGGGCCGCGTGTGTCGCGCCAATGTGCATGGTGCATGTGGCAGTGGCGGCTTTATTGCCGATCTCCGTCAGGAGCTTCTGGGCCTTGTCCAAGTGCTCGCGCGCAGGCAGATTCGCGCCGTCGTTGTAGTGCAACAGACCAAGCTCAATGTGGCAGTCTGCAACGCCCTGCTTGTCGTTGCTTTCCAGCCGCAGTTTGAGCGCCTGCCCCAGCGCAGTCATCCCCTCCTGAATCTCCCCCATCTTCCCCAGAACGCGTCCTAGATGTTGGAGACAGGTGGTGCGATTCTTCAAGTCGCCGAGCTCTATGTAGAAGGCCATCGCCTGCCGCAGGAACTCGAGCGCCACCGAGTACTCGCCAATCGCCGCGTTAGAGAGCCCGAGCCGCAGCAGAATCTCGTGGTCCGATGCGCCGTCCCCCACCTCTTGCGACAGCGTGAGATACTGCACATAGCACTCGATGGAACGCATGTGCTCGTCCATGTGGAAGCAGACGCCTGGCAGGCATTCTCAAATGTCAGTACCCTTGTACATTTACTATGAAAAATCAACACAAAGAGGACTTTTCAGAAGATATGCCTCCGAGGCTCTCGCAACAAACTATGTATATTATATTATAATATATATATATATTATATTATAATGTGTGTGTGTGTGTGTGTGTGTGTGTGTGTGTGTGTGTGTGTGTGTGTGTGTGTGTGTGTGTGTGTGTGTGTGTGTGTGTATGCCTCCGAGGCTCTCGCAACACGTCATCAGAGCATGCCTCTCGCCCTCTGACTTCCAAATTGCCAGGCTCTGCTCGTAGTACTCGGCAGCCTTGGCGAGCTCGCCCAACGAATAGTGCGCCAGCCCTGCCACAGACGCACACATTCTCAAAGAGGCTTAGTACATGTACTATACAAAAGCACTACATGAGACTACTTCTGAACATGTATCCTCCTCCTCATATGACACATGTACTATACAAAAGCACTTCATGAGACTCCTTCTCAACATGGCACTGACATCCTAATTGCACATTATAGTACTACACACACACACACACACACACACACACACACACACACACACATACACACACACACACACACAAGCACGCACGCACGCACGCACGCGCGCGCGCGCACACACACACACGCACGCACGCACACAGACACGCACGCACGCACGCACGCACACACGCACACACGCACGCACACACATACACACGCACACACACACACACACGCACAAACGCACACACGCACAAACGCATGCACGTCCACACGCCCACACGCGCGCGCACACACACACTTATCATACCTAGATTGTCCAAACACTGCGCCTCCCCGACCTTGTCCCACGTCTCCACCTTGATGGGGAGACACCTCTCATACGCGTGAATAGCCTCACGAATGTCGCCCATCTTCATAAAGGTATCTCCGAGATTCTCGTAGCAAATGGCGATGCCATTCTCGTCCTCCAAGCTCTCAAAAATCTTGAGCGCGCCCTTGAACTCAGCGTAGGCGTCGTTCAGGTCTCCCAGTGACAGGTGTTCCAGCCCGATGCGCACGCGGCAGCGCGCCTCGCCGTTCATGTCGTTGATCTCACCCTTGACCTGCAGACTCTTCTTGTAGTACTCTACCGCCTTGAGCGCGCGCCCCATTTTGCTGTAGACGTTGCCGAGGTGATCAAGGCAGACAGCCTTGCCAGAGCTCGCCGCCGCATCCTCCGGCGGCAGCTGACCAAACATCGTGAGGGCGTCTTCTAAATGCTGCACCGACGTCTGGTTGTCCCCCGCCTTGAAATAGGCAAGTCCCAGAGAAATGAGCGCATCCACTACGCCGTTGTCGTTGGCCAACTGCCGTTGGATCTCTAGGCACTTTTCAAACGAGTGGACCGCGTGGTTGGTGTCATCCATGCGGATGTACGCGGTGCCCAGCGACTTGTAGCACTCGCTCTGAGCCGCCTTATCGCCAAGGGCAGTGCGGATGGCGAGGCTCTGCTCGTAATGCTCCGCTGCGCCCTTAAAATTACCCATGCTGTAAAACACAAGCCCAAGGCTGTCATGGCACTCAGCGGCGCCTTTCTTGTCGGCTGTCTTGTTGCGCACCGCGAGGCAGCGCTCGAAAAAGTCGACGGCGAGGTTGTTGTCCTTTTGCATCTTGAACACGTTACCCAAGTGCTGCAGGCACACTGCCTGGCCGTGCATGTCGGCGTTGTCCTCGCAGATGACCAGCGACTGCTCAAAGTAGTCAATGGCACGCAGGTCATAGCCAATGTCACAGTAGGTCAGCCCGAGCTTATTCAGGGCCTCGGCGAGGCCGATTTTGTTGCGCGTCTTGCGCCGCAGCACCAGACACCGCTCGAACGCCTCCACTGCCTGCCGCACCTCGCCCGCGTCGTAGTAGATGGAGCCCAGCGTGAAAAGACAGGCCGCCTGCAGCACCTGGTTTAGGTTTTAGTTTTTAGGTTGTAGGATTTAGGGTTTTTGTATTACACAATTTTTTTTTGTTGCTTTTTTACATACCTGGTCGTCGGCCACCTTGCACTGCTCGAGGCAGCGCAGGCAGTGCTCCACGGCCTCGTAGCACTCGCCGTTGGCCTCGTACGTCAGGGCCATTTTGATTTTGACTCCTGCCTGCGCCTTGTTGTCGTCCGCCACGAGGTCGTGTACCTCTTGGAAGCATGCGAGCGCGAGGGAGTGACAGTCCTGCTTGACGTGCGCGCAGCCGAGATTGCTGAGAGTGGCGGCGATGCCCTGCGTATCATCATCGGCGCGGCAGAGCTCCAGCGCACTCTCAATGCACTCAATGCCCTGTGGATCCAGCTCCATCTCCAAGTAGATGAGGCCGAGCGCGTTGAAGGCCTGCGCCTCGGCGATGCGGTCGCTCGAGGCCTTGGCCAGGTCGATGGCGCGCAGGTACGTCTCCGGCTTGTTCCCGTCCGGGTCCGAGTTGCGTTTCTGCTCGCGCTGGAACTCCTCCTCCAGCTCCTCCGTCACTAGCTCGTTGTACTCTGGGATGTTGAGGAAGGAGTGGAGCTCCGGGAAGCTCGCAATTTCCGGCACGGAGAGCGCGTCGTCAAGGTAGCGCTGCAGCTGCTTCCGCCGCTCGTTGACAAACTCGGGCTGCATCGAGTTGAAGACCTTGTCGGGCGGAAACGGAGAGTTGAAGGTCTTGAACGCCTTTTTGATCTTGGCGTCGAGCTCCTTGAAGGCGCTGAAGCGCTTGCAGACGCCCTTGACGCTAAAGGCAGTTTTGGTGTGGATAAAGTACACTGTAAAGGGCCGCGTGTACGGCCCGCGGGTTTCGGTCTTTGTGATGACCGAGCGGATCCCGCTCTTCCTTTCCTCGTGCCGGAGGCTGTGTGTCGCCCACTCCTCCGACCGCAGCATGCGGTAATCGTGCCATGCGCTGTCGCGGGCGATCTCAAAGCGGAACTCGGTCGCCGGCTGGTTCGACAGAGGAAAGACGCTGAGCGACCGAAACTCAAACTCCTTGTGCGCCTCTGGGGCGCCCTGGCCCGGCATAGCGCCGGCCGCCGAGGCCGCTGGCAGCCCCGCCCACGCCCTCAAAGAGCGCCGCGGCACGGAACATGGCGCGCGCCCCGCCGGCCCGCGCTGTCCGCGGGCATCGCGCTGTGCGGCGCTCCTGCGCACTAGCTGCCTGAGAAGCCGCGCTGTACGCTTCCTCGCCTATATCCAGGCTCTCACTCACCCCAAGGAACCAAGTTTCTAAAAAGAACATCAGACACGAAATCAGTCACGAAATGTTTTTTTTACATCGGGACTCGTGCATTCTGCAGGCAAGATGGCTGAGGCAGTGCAGACATTCGGCAAGAAGGTATGATATGGCCGCAAAGCGCGAGCCTGCCGGGTGAGAAGGGCACGTGAGCAGCAGGCTCGCGACGGCACGTGGGCTGGCGGCGCAGACTGCCTCCAATCTTGGCCTACATCGCCTCCTGCACAAGGCGCCGGCTGCATGCTACACTGGGAGCAGCAGCCGCGGGCGGGCGGGCGGCGGCGACGGAGATGCGGCAGCGGATAGATGCAGCGGATGGGAGCCAGTGGGTCAGCCGAACCCCTTTCGAGCCTGGCTCAGGCCCACGGTCTCGCGTGGGAGTAAACCGAGGCGCCCGCGGACTGGAGCAACGGGAGGGGTGCGGGTCCCGGGACCCGTGTTACACTCGTCGGGAACCGCTGTGATGGCCTTGCAATATCTCGGGCCCGGTTACAGCCGCGTCAGCTGCCCGCGCTGTGCCTCCGTCAGCAGCCAGCGGGCCCGGAGGCCCGACAGCGCCCCGCGCCCGTGCCCCCGCGCCCGCGCTAACAGCCGGCGCGCTGTGGGTCTGTCCGGGGGGTCTGAAGGCGGGTGTGCTGTTTACGAAAGGGTTCCCGGGAGGCAAGGCGGGCTGGAGGGTGTGGGGTGCCTGTATTGTGCGATTGCACGCTCATTATGTGTGCGCTGTGTTTTGTTGCGCCTCTGCAGAAGAATGCCATCGCCGTCGCGCACTGCAAAAAGGGCAAGGGTGTCCTCAACATCAACGGATACCCCATTGATGGCCTCCTCCCGGAGTCCATGAGGTACAAGGTCTTCGAGCCCGTGCTCCTTGTTGGCAACGACAAGTTCAAGGACGTTGACATCCGCGTGAAAGTACGCGGCGGTGGTAACACCTCCCAAATCTTCGGTGAGCACTTCTTCGTTGTGTCTGGTGTGTGTGTGCACATGCGAGGATGCTGGGTGGGAAAGAGTAATGGAAAGCAAGAAAATGCTCGCGTGGGTTGCGGAAGCGCAGCACGAGGTCGACAGGGTGTGAACACCGGCGGTTGCCTGAAGGTTGGCTTTGGTGTCTGGGTGCGGCGCGCCAGCCAAGTTCCCAACGTCGCTGCTTGAATG
>Ga0315899_10005359_pt1:0-12500 | contig 13855 bp, 10 predicted proteins | sample LakEriMetagenome_2_FD_203518 | JGI IMG/M metagenome (GOLD analysis project Ga0315899, IMG submission 203518) | Freshwater fungal communities from buoy surface, Lake Erie, Ohio, United States - Buoy 4 MA112 | ecosystem: Environmental > Aquatic > Freshwater > Lake | place: USA: Lake Erie...
GAAAAATATGATTTATCAATAGTTCCTAACTTTCTAAAATCATCATTGGCATACTGTTATATTTGTATCTCATATCGATTTAATTCAAGAGAGAATCGAAGATACTGAATGGGCAGTGTGCTGCGCCTGCTGCCTGCTGCACCTGCGAGCGCACTCGAGTGCTCTGACAAACGCAGACTGGCCGGCGCGTGAAAGCATCGCGACTCAGCACTGGGCACGCCCTGGCGCATAAATGCACCAAGGCGATGGAGAAAGATACCGGTGTCTCCGAGATCCTTGTGCGCACAATTCTAAGAGATTCACTGGGCAAGGCATTGCGCATACCTGCACCAAGGCGATTCAGAGGCTGCTGTCCCACATCGCCCTCTTCTGCCCCAGGCGCTTGCCCCATGCCGTCGGCGCCGACAAGCGCCAGCGCAACGAGACACAGACCAATTCCTGCTCGAGTGGGTCCACAAAATTGTCAGCAGAGCAGCAGCTTCTGCGTATCGTGTCCTCTGGAGCACCCAGTGTCCGACGAATGATCGGCCCGGGTGTCTTGAAGACTGGGGCGGTGACTCGGCAATGTTGGGATCGCACACCACGTGCGTGTAGATCCGTCGCCCCCTCCGTGCGCCATCGTATGCCCTGTATTTCCGAAGAGGCAAGGCCCGCTGGCAACGGGGCGGCAAAGATACTCACTTGCCCAGTGGCCTGGTCGGCAGGGGCGGGGACCGCTCTCACTCGGCATGCGCATCGCTGATAAACAGGGTCTGCTCGCGCCTTCGCTGTCTATTCTCCGCATCTTGTCAACTTGCACATCGATCCCCGCCGTACGGCTCCGTTCCGATTCTTTCCGCTCAGCGAACCATCACGAGGCTTCAAAACACGAACAGTTCTAACGGTAACATTATATCTGTCTTGGTCACAAATCAACAACAAGGTAAGGAATGTGACGAAACGTTGAGCTTCGTTTTCCAAACCACACCGATTCGCTCTCCCCTTGGTTATCAAGCATCATTGGTGAACCAGAGCGAATCGGTTCGGTTTGGATTTCCAACCACACCGATTCGCTCCCCTTCTTTAAGAATAGGGATGTACCTCGAATCGAATAAACCGTTTATTCGATTCGGTGTTACGGGACCACCGAAGTTACCTGGTCCGGGAGCACGGGAGAGTAAGTCACCCAGTCAGAGGGCGCCTGTTGGCAACACCGTGAAGAGAGGTGGTGGAGGAGGAAAGGTTATTCAAAACAAACGCAGGACGAAGAATGATGTTGAGTCAAGGGTGCACTGGACTCTCAACACGGAACAACAGTTTATTATCATTGATCACCTGTATCAGAGCGCGGACTCAATGATCTCATAGGCCTCTCTCTCGATACTCCCGGGAATGGCCTCATGTAGAAATACAAGAAGCTACCGCTTCAGGAGGCCCTGTTCATGACCGAAGCAGTCCTGTTCATGGACGTGGCATACGTCATGAATGATCCAGGCGGCTTGCCAACGCGAGCTGCTTCACGGTAAGCACCGTGAGGAGTATCACGGCTTCCTTTCTTGGAAGACATTTTCAACTTAGACCGGGTCTTACCATTTCTTCTTATATACAATTATTATTCAAGCTGATTATAAATTGTTGCCTTGCCAAATCTGCACTGTCAATTTCAAATCTGCGCTGTCAATTTCAAATCTGCGCTGTCAATTTCAAATCTTAGCTGGTCAATTTCTTGACTGGTCAAAATTTCACGCAAACCAAAGCAAATTGTTTTTATCAATGCAAAGCTCAAAAAACTAAACGCAAAATGCTCCAGCACGCTCAGCACGTTCTTGGAGTGCAGGTGTTTTTTGCGCCCGCCTCGGCGGCTTGGGCATGGGACAACATACCAATGCTGCCGATGACGGCCAATCGCCTGCAGCGCAGCACGTCAGAGCACAGCGACAGTCCGGCGATGCTGCTTCCGCAGAATGCCGAGCTTGTCAGCATTTTCACAGACGAGAGGCATGGCCTGTTTGTGCAGGCGCAGGACGGAAAACAAAAGAAACCCATTCTCTTTAAGGTCACCGAGCCGAGTTCCATACCCGGGCCGTACCGTGACAGAGCTCCTTCCGCGTGCGCCAAAATGGCCGGGCTGCGTACCCGGACCCCCCACCCGTAATCCTTCTTCCAGAATCCATCGCTGCCCAAGCGGCCTACCAACTGCGATACAAAAACACTGAGTATTATTCCTGGGTCAGCTCCGGCCAGAAATGTTTCCAGGTATTGGGGCTCTCCCCAAGCCTGCTACAGAATCGTGCCGGTGACCTTAAAGAGAATTGGTTTATTTTGATTTCCAATTAAACACTCAACACTCAGACTGTGACCTTAAAGAGAATTGGTTTCTTTTGTTTTCCAATTGAACACTCAACACACACCTTAAAGAGAATCACTGGTTTCTTTTGTTTTCCAATTAAAACTCAACACACATACACACACACACACTGGCAAAGAACTTCAAGTTGGAGCTTGGATGTTAAGCAAGGTTCGAAGGAGGACATGTGCTACGAGGAGGAGGAGCAGGAGGAGCAGGAGGAGGAGAGAGGAGGAGGAGAGGAGAGAGACACGAGCCAAGGCCTTAGTGGACTAGTCTGCCCATCACTGTGACGCACAAAGTTAATCACGATGCTATGATCACTGGACTTTGGCTGAAGGTGACCGTGACGACTACTCTCTCTCTCTCTCTCTCTCTCTCTCAACCACAGCGACTTTGGTTTGGAGTGGTGATCTTTTCGGGCACGTTACCACCCGCAAGGCCCAGAGACTCATACAGGAGGGGGTTGCCAACCAGGCCAGAGGTCATCATCAGGGTTGTACCCCGTTATGGACCATAGTTCCTAATAAAACTCTCTCTCTCTCTCTCTCTCTCTCTCCTACAATGCAGGCAGGGCAGGACTCAGGCTCGTGTGGTGATGCGGAGTCCGTGCTGCGGGCGCCGCCCTAGACCCTCCGTTATGGACCGTAGTTCCTAATAAAGCTCTCTCTCTCTCACTCTCTCTCTCTCGTCACGGTGGATGAGTCTGAGTGATTGTGCTCGCAGCATGCCGTGAAACTTTTGACTTTGGAGTATTGGTATTTCTGAGCACGTGGCCACCCGTAAGACCACGTATACATGAGGGTGGTCGCAGGTCCGGACGGAGGTCATCACACGGACTGAGCCCGTCTCGCTCCTACAATGCAGGCATGACATGAAGGAGTGGATAAGAACCTGTGTACGCGGCGTGCAGAGGTTGTAGGTTTGGTGAATCAACACCGATTTAGGGAGACATGTTTAATGATTCAGCCCCAAGTACAAGAGTACTCTAGACTGTTTCAACTCAGTTTATTAAAGATAGCTGGTGGAATATATATGTGTATTGTATATATGTTAGGTTTGCTGTGATGTGATTATGGTCGATGATTTTCAAGTTTGATGCTGACTAGAAATTAAGGGTCAGACGGGATATCCGGGGACTGGAACGTGACGCTGGTCCCGGTGGACGTGTGGCAGGAGCGATAATAGCGACCCCTTATACGGGATAATTTATTGCAGCTAGCTGTAATTCACGGTCTAGGTTTAATTCAGGTACACCCGTTTCACGGAATAGAATAATGGTTCGTTTGTTGCTCGAAATAAACATCCCTTTTACCGAAAATGCTCGAATCCTCTTGATCGATCCACGTCTGCCTGCGCTGCGACTGTACGCTAGCCAACCAAGGGGGATGTCATCTTCTCTGTAGGGACTCAGCACGTACCCCAGGCTGAGGAGACGGGGACTGAACACGTACCCCGGACTGAGGAGACGAGTTGGAGAGATGGAGGGTCCGTGGATAGCGTAGTACGTAGGACTTAGTACCAAGATTACTACCGAGGAGGCCAGGTGTTTGTAAGGACTTAGTGTCGAGATTACTACAGAGGAGGCCAAGAGTTTATATAAGACCGAGAAGTCAGGAACCCAAGGTCGGGAACGTTAGATAAGTGAGGGGCGACAGTGCCGAGAGGAGCGTCTTGTGTGTGAGACGGAGCAGAAGCGCAACTGTGTCTGTGACAGTGGCAAGTGCATAATACAGTGATGATGTCAATTGTGAGCGGGTTTTGAGAGAGAGAAGCAGAGTCTCTCTGGGCACGTAGCATGCCAAGCGCTTCGGCGGAAGTAGGCTGGTGGATCCGTGGTAGATCGTGTCTAACATGGCCCTAATTAGCCTTAAACTCGACTCGGAAATTTCTTGTGGATTTGTGAAGCTGTGAATGTTTAGGTGTGTCAACTTGGTTAATCAGAGTACTATGTGAATCAGGATAATTTATGCATGGAACGGGAGAGAACACATAGTAAAATTGTACAAACTTTTTTGTGCAGAGATCTAATCCTGTGTCTCTAACCTAAAAAGAACTCGAAATCAGACAGCCTGAGACAGGCCCCGGGCAAGGGAAACACGGGAGCAAGGGATCGAGGGTCGGGAGCGGCACGTAGGGTTGGGCCTCGGCATGTGGAGGAGGCCAGCGGCCACCCGTACACGCCCTCAAATCCTGGCGTCCTCGAACATCCGCAGAGTTAGTGTGTGTGACTTTGTGACTTTGTGAGTGTTTAGTTCGTGGTAACGGAATCATCCACAGGGCCCAGAAAGCGATTCAGGGAGATAATTGTCGCCAACGGCCGAGGTCACGGCCGAGGTCTCCCCCGCTCGATCCTATCCGGAACTCTTCCGAGTGACGGGGCCTCTGCTGTCGCTTGTGTTTCGGACCGAGGACGTGTGGCAGAGGTATAACCAATATACCAAAACGTTTCGGAGCTCTCAATCAGGGTTTCCCCTTCTCACTCCTACAATGCAGGCAGGGCAGGACTCGGATGGGGGGGTCTTGAGGGAATGTGTTCGCTGCATGCAGTGACTGTGTCGTGGTTTTGGCACTAGGAGACCTAGTAACCTGGAGGCATTCAGTGAGAAGGCCTCGAGGGGGGCGATCAGTGTGTGTTTATTACTGCAGTACCTATTACAAAGTTGTTCGCGTGGGGGGAGGGGGATAGTGGGAGGACATGTGCTATGAGAGACGACGAGCCGAGGCCTTAGTGGACTAGTCTGCCCATCACACTGGCATGGACTATGGTTCCTAATAAAGCTCTCTCTCTCTCTCTCCCTCTCACTGGCACACACTGGCACACACACACGCACTAGGGAACGCGGGGTGTGTGTGTTTTGGAGTTTTATTACTTCAGGACCTATTACAAAGCTGTTCGCGTGGGGGGGAGAGGAGAGTGGAGGACATGTGCTATAAGAGACGACGAGCCGAGGCCTGTGTGGATGAGTCTGCTCATCACGCACTGGGACCCGTGAGGAACCCGGTACTTTGGATCTTTGGAGAGGATATTTCGCAGAACCGCAGTCATCCACAGGCCCTGTGCCCGGAAAACTATTCAAGGAGGTGACTGCTGCCCACGTCGGATGTCATTGCTTTAACACAGGGTGCGCCTGTTTTCCCTGGTCTGGTTCCTCTCGTTTGGGAATCGAACCCAAAACTCCAGGGTGGCTGGTGCAAGACCCAACCACCAGTCCGATAGGGGATCTGATCCCAACCATCGGGGGATCTGGAGCCCACCCAGGCGGGGCATGGGACCCGTAGGACTTAGGACTTAGGACTTCCCGTGAGACTTTAACACACTGGCCGGGCACTCAGGACTGCTTTGGGTTCCAAGTTCGTGGCACAGCGACAATTTGGGCCTCTAACATGAACTCGAGGCTCGACGCTAGCAGCCCGTGCGCCACGAGCGCGGGCGCTCGCCCAGACCCCGCGCGCCGCGCATATCGATTTCTTTAGCCGACTCTCCCGCACAGGTGAGCGCGAGCGCGATTGGTAGCAACTCCCGTCGTCTAGAAGACTCCGTCGTCACGATGCGTGAAGACGGATTGCGGGAGGAGGGCAAGAGGATAGACTGGATCGCCCGGCGTTGCCGCGCTCGATGCGTCCCGCGCGGCGGCCTGGCGCTAACGTGGGTTGGGCGAGCCTCTGGGTTCCGCAGACTTCGTGGCGCTCGCATTGTTTTTGGTCGCCGGTTGCTACCTTCTGCACCTGAGCGACGCCCCCGTATCGAGGAGCCCGAGCCGGCAAGTGTGGAATGGGTCTTCCTAGAACTCTAGAACTCTGAACCTGCCATCCAGTCGTCCAAGATCGTTTTATACAAGGCGAGCGCATTCAGCCACAGCAGACGGCGGAGACGTCTTCTAAAAGTAAGGCACCGATGGACGAGCGTGCTCGAAAGCCCAAAGGTGAAGAGCGCATTGTGAGCGGTGCACTAGCTCAGCGGATTGCGGCCGAGGACGCGCAGGCAGCTCATGCGGATTACGAGTGCATCGTCGCAGAAGCGCGCCACGAAGCGCGCAATGTTGGGAAACAGGATCCCGCAGCCGCAGGGCTGAGGGGACGAAGAGGGGCCAAGGGTCGAGGCAAGGACAGGCCCGAGACACTAAAAAACGCGCCAGACCTCGAGGGCGCGTGTGAATATCTCTCCACAGTGAAGGAGCGCTTTGCGAGCCAGGAAGAGGTATACCAGCGGGTCCTGCTTCTGCTGCAGAGGTACAGAGGCAGGGCATTGTCTGTGCACGAGGTTAGATCGCAGATTGCGCAGCTGCTCACGGGCCAGGAGGACTTGGTGCATGGGTTCGAAATTCTCCTCCCGGCGCGCGAGCGGGCGGCCGCACGCGGCAGCACTTCGCTTGCTGCTGGCGGCACAGCAGGCACAACGGCGGCCACGCAGGAGCGAGCTGAAGCGGACGTCAAGTGGAGGATAAGAGGGCGGATATGGGACGAGCTTGAACGGCGCAACCTCGTCTGCTTCCCCCGGCCGTGTCACGGACGCATCCCCAATTTTGTCGGAAGCGACGCGGCTGCACACCAGCTGGCCTCCACACAAGAGTTTCAGCGCGCCCGTGTCGTCAAGGTGCACCCCTCGTTGAACGCGAATGCGTTTCGGGAGTGCTGCTATGCAGCAGGCAAGATTGTCTTGGTCCCTCCCCTCCCCGGGCACCACTATCTTTACATCCTTGTGGACGCTTCCGAGATCCTACAACAGCACCGGGCCTTTGCGTCTACCAAAAGGGGGTTTAACAAGTATGGCACGCCAATCTTGTCGCTGCTTGATATACCAGCAGTGGACTTGGTTGTGGTGGCGTCAACGGCTGTCTGTGCATCGACGGGCGCGCGGCTTGGGAAGGGTGCGGGATATGGAGAGGTGGAATGGGGCATCTTGGCGCAGTTGGGCAAGGTCTCAGGCGCGACGCCTGTCGCCACACTCGTTCATGACGCGCAGTTGGTGATCTGTTTATTCTTGTACGTGTTCGTGACCGAGGACGATCTCCCGATATATAATATGGTGTACACACACACGCACACACACACTCACACACACACGCACACACGCACACACACACACGCACACACACACACACACACACAGGTGACCGAGGACGATCTCCCTTGCACGGCCTTAGCTGACCACGACTTGTTCGTGGATCTCGTGGCGACGCCACGGCAACTTCTCCGCTGCACGCGACGCTCCATCAGCCCCCAGAAGCCCAAAGGCATTGACTGGAAACTGATTACTCCGCAGATGGAAAGGGACATTGGAGCTCTGCGACAACTGCGCCAGTTGCAAAACACACCAGGAAGCATGGCCCCAAGTTCGTGGGCGGAGCTCGGGGGATACCAGTACGACCTCGCAAGCGCGCCTGCGCCTCCCCAGCCCCCCACTGGCAAGCCTAAACGTGGAGGGCAGAGGGGGCGCGGACGAGGAAGTGGACGTATGCGCGGGGACGCGCAAGCACCCAGCCCGAAGCTTCCAGCTGCACCCGCAGCAGCAGCAGGAGAGCATGGCGAGGAGGAGGAAGGTTTACTCAAAGCAAGCGATGAATGAGGAGGACGCTGGGCGCAACCGCCTACAAAATAGCAGCCAAGTAAAGGACAGCGTAATTTTGCTCTTTTCTTTTTTACTTCACAAGAGAGCTAAACCCGCACTCCCCCCTTGTCCTCCCCCTCGCCCCGCGCGAACTCAAAACCCTCTGCCCTCTCCCTCGCCCACACCTAAAACCCCTTTGCTCTATGCGAGCAACTCTAGAAAATAACCATGGACATAAGCATGGCGTGACACGTGTTGAGATAAAACCGAAGGTTTTATAAAGCCCCTGGCTTTAGGCTCTATTGAATCTTAGACTTTACCGTGGTCAAAAGCATGGAGTGACACGAGTTGAGATAAAACGTTCATTACAAAACGTAACTACAAACTGAATTCAAGCGACAAACACAAAAACGTCATCACGACGACGTTTAGTAGATGTATTCATAGTATTATTGAATTGATTTACTAACTCGTCCTCTACATCCTCTTTGCGTTTTTTCTTGTTCTCTTTACGTTTAAGATTTTGTTCTTGGCTCTTAATAAAATTCTCGTAACATACAAGTTTTATTTGATTAGTTTTATATTTCTTTAATCCTCTACTTTCTGGTCTTTAATTTTACCTAACTCCAATCCTTTTTCGATATGATAACGATAATACATAGGTAATTCTTTCAGCGCATTGATAATAGGGGTTGTGTATTCTACTACGCCGTCCGCAAGCACTCGCGGACCAGGCCCGCGAGCACTTTCTCACGAACCAGTGCGAGAAGGTCGTGCTCAAAGCACGTCCTCCGCGACCTCGTCGACATCATCGGCGTCGCCAAGAGCAACTGCGTCAGCGAGGAGAGCGGTATGTAGAGCATGGGCCCCCAAAATACCTACGTCTACATCGACGCCGTTAAGCAGCTCATGTGCATCTACAAGCAGCTCGACCACGTCGTGCGCGCAAAGACATAGTGTTTCATCGAGTCCGCAGAGTTGCTGGTTTCTAGAAACCAAATTTATCATAAACTAGAGTTGCAATAAGCTCAAGCATTGCCAGAGGTGCCGCGGCAGTGACACGTGACAGACACTACGGGAGCAAAAGTGCCAGTCGTACTCGTACTAAGAAAAGAAGAGTTTGAGGATCCCTGTGCACTGCTGACGACAGATAGGACACTGTCGGCTCTCCTTCATGATGTCTTTCCCGCATTCTTCGCAGGCACAGCAGTGCCCACACGGGATAAACCCACACATGGGATTCTCATTCAAGCACACACAGCATTCTTGACCTAAAGAGCCTATTTTGTCTTTCGCCTGCTCCTCAGGCTGACCCCCGGGCTTCTCTCCAGCCTTCTCCTCGGTGAGTTGGCACACAACTCCGCGCACCCATGGCAACAACGCAGAGATGCTGCGAAAGAGGGAGTGAGACTCACCATTAGACCCAGTGCCAAAGGCGGGGGCATTGAAAGAATACGTGGGGGCACTGGAAGACGCGGGCGTGGACGCCGCGGTCCCTGAGGACTTGGCCGTGGCGCCAAAGCTGAAGGTGGGAGTGCTAGAGCTGAAGCTGGGCGCTGCCGTCGAGGCGCGTGCGTTTGCGGTGGTGCTCGGCGTGGTGCCAGAGGAGGAAGCCCCGAAGGCAAGGGCGGCACTGCCTGAGCCTGAGCCCGTGCCTGTCGCTGGCTCCGTTTCCGCCGCTCCCGCCTGCTGATGAATGGTGTCGTCCACCTCCAAGACACGACTGGTCGCCTGCACCTGCTCGCTCGGGTCGAAGAGCGCCTGCGTCATCTCACACAGGCGCCCAACGTCAACCTGCACGTTGCAGAGTGTAAGCGAAAAGCGAGCCTGGCACCACAACCTTTTGCTGTCACCGCTCCGCCCGCTCGCGATCCTGCTCCTGGAAGACGATAAGGCTCGCCTGAGGCAGATCAATGAGCGCCTGCGCGAGCTCGACAAGACGCGCAGCCTTCCGGCGCCACGCCAGCGCATGCTTGCTCTTGCACGCCTGCTTGCTCTTGCTCACCTGCTTGCTCTTGCTCACCTGCTTGCTCGCCTGCTTGCTCTTGCTCGCCTGCTTGCTAATTCCTCGAGGCTTCGCGCCGGCCTTCAGGGGCTTGGGCATCCTGCTTGACGAAGGGCAAGCAGGAGAATTGAATGAACCGAGTTGTTTGTTGTACTGCCGCTAGCCAGCTCAGCCCTTCCTTTTTGCGCCCTTGACAGATTCCGAGCCCGTCCCTCCGTCTCCAGGGACTGCCTCCCGCGACTTCCGCCCGCCCCTCAGCGTCCTTTCTCCCTCCCCTATCCCTCAGGCTCTTCCCTCTCTCCCGCCACTCTATTGATGTGAGCTTAGGGCCCTTAATGATCTGAAGATAATTTAAAACGGCCAGGTGTAGGGGATGAGCACGCTGCCGCCGGCTCCGGGCGCAATACCGTGCGAGTTGAAGGACGACGATGGGTTGCGGCAGCGTGCAGAGACTGCCGTCAAGTCGGTTAAGTCTGCGGCCTTGGACCGCGCGAGAGCCGCCGCAGCCTTGCACTATTACCGACACCCAGACTCACCCACGCAGCACGCGGCGGACGAGGAGACTCGCAAACACAAGCGCAGAGCCCCGAAGGCAGTCTACGACGAAATGCACCGACTGCAGCGTTCGTCTCAGTCTTCGTCGTTGCCGCCGCATGGAGACGCTGACATCAGACGCGTCCTCTACCCAAAAGTGCTCGATCAGACGCTCATGCAGCACAACAGGTGTGTGTGTGTGTGCGGATACACACACACACACACACACACACACACACACAAATAAATACATACATATACATATATGTACATATGCATATACATATATATACATGCATACATGCATACATACATATATATACACATACATACATACACACACACACCACAGCTCGAAAGGCAACAAGGGCATTCTTCCGCACCCTCGCCATCTTCTTCACGGGCACCTCCTGCGTGAATTCTGCCAGGACGTGCTCAAAGCAAGCTCCTTGGCGTGCCACAGCATTACGCACCCTGCTTCCCAGGTGCGGCGGCAGGCTTCGGGCAAACTCGCCCCGCCGGACCCCATCGACCTCTACTCGAGCAGCTCACAGGTAATATCTATATCTATCTATCTATCTATCGATCACGCGCGCGCGCGCGCGAGCACACACACACACACACACACACAAACACACACAAACACACACACACAGCTCATCCGCAAGCTCGTCGTGGCCGGGGCCTTGTGTCTCTCCGAGCACTTGTGCGACCGACCAGTTTGTTGTGACACAGTTGTTGCAGGCACCTCGAGCTCAAAAGTCAGCGCCCACACAGTATCAAGTCACATTTATCGTACCTTTTGAAAATAGAATACACACACACACACACACACACACACACACACACTCACTCACACCATACACAAAAACACACAACACACGCAACACACACACACACACACACACACACACAACCCCCCCCCCACACACACATGTTCAAAAAACAAATTTTTGTTTTGTAAACTGAGGCACTTACGACGTTGATGCGACAGCCTCGACACTACTGTGCCCCGCGTCCGATCACACACACGAATACACCGGGAGCGCAGAGGGCTTGAGCTTCAGCGGGTGGGCGGAGCTGGCGTACGAGGGTTGGAAGCGGGCTCTGCATCTGATCTCTCTCGTCGAGGGAATGCTGGAGATACATGACTTGGTCGGAGGCCACATGAGTGCCACGGTTTAGGGTTTAGGGTTTAGGGTTTAGGGTTTAGGGTTTAGGGGTTAGGGTTCAGGGTTAGGCGATTGACACAGACAGATATTTATACATGGATATTGTCATTTTATTATGTTGATAAAATTTTACACATTTCTTATTTACACACACACACTCTCTCTCACACACACGCACATTATATCCATAATACACTGTGATTGACGGAAATAGTAAGTTTACTATAGTTAGTATTGATAGATAATTATACCTTCATTTTACACACACACACACACACACACACACACTCACTCACACACATCCACACACAGACAAACGAAGACAGACAGACAGACAGACAGAAAAAAAGACAGACAACACAAACGCACACACACACACACTCTCTCTCTCTCTCTCTCTCTCTCTCTCTCTCTCACACACACACACACACACACACACACACACACACAGGTGGCGCAGTGGCAGAGTGCGGCGGCAAACAATTTGGGCTGTCTCTACCTCTCTGCTAGTAAGCCCCACGCGGCGCTGTTCTACCTTGAGCAGGTGTGTTTAGTTCAGTTTAGTTTTGGTTTAGTTTGGTCTGAATAGGCGCATGAGTGGCGGAAGCGTGACGCGGCGCTGTTCTACCTTGAGCAGGGGAAGTACTGTCAAGTCACTAAACTAAACCACTACCAAGACACTAAACCCTAAACTACTACGCGCTGTTCGACCTTGAGCAGGGGAAGTACTGTCAAGTCACTAAACTAAACCACTACCAAGACACTAAACTAAAGTTCCTAAACCACTCACTACCTTGGGCAGTCGCTGGAGCTCGAAAAGGGCGGGGCGTTTGATGTGGAGGATGCTTCAGGCACATTAGTAGGAGAACACATTAGTAGTGAGAGAACACATTAGTAGCGTTTGATTAGTAG
>Ga0315899_10005360_pt1 | contig 13855 bp, 8 predicted proteins | sample LakEriMetagenome_2_FD_203518 | JGI IMG/M metagenome (GOLD analysis project Ga0315899, IMG submission 203518) | Freshwater fungal communities from buoy surface, Lake Erie, Ohio, United States - Buoy 4 MA112 | ecosystem: Environmental > Aquatic > Freshwater > Lake | place: USA: Lake Erie, Ohio...
TGGAGCCAATCAATGCCAGCTTGGTGGGCGTATCGTTTGCCATACGTCCGCATGAAGCTTACTACGTGCCCATGCCCGCTGATAGGGAAGAAGCCAAGAAGTTGCTTCATCGATTCGCGCCGGTTTTTGCGGATGAAACCAAGGAATTGGTGGCGCAGAATTACAAGTACGATTTCAAGATGTTGCACAAATACGGCGTTGAGGTGCGCAACCGCATTTTCGATACCATGGTGGCGCATTACCTGATGAATCCGGACGGTAAGCACGGCATGGATGAGTTGAGTGAGAACTACCTGCAGTATTCACCTATTGCTATCGAAACGCTTATTGGTAAAAAAGGGAAGTCGCAAGGCTCGATGGCGGATTTAACGCCGGACGCCATTGTCGATTACGCCGCTGAGGATGCGGATATCACCATGCAGCTGAAGGATAAGTTTGAGCCCGAACTACAAAAGGGCAGGATTAGACAGGTGTTTGATGAGGTAGAGATTCCATTGATTAATGTTTTAGCGGAGATGGAATTGGAGGGTGTGAAAATTGACGAAGGGTTTTTGCGCAACTACAGCGACACTTTGCAAACGGATATTGTTGCTGCCGAGCAGCAGATCTGTGAAATGGCGGGTGAAAAATTCAACATTGATTCTCCGAAACAGCTGGGTGTGATTTTATTCGAGAAGATGAAAATCACCGACCAGGTGAAGAAAACGAAGACTGGTCAATACAGCACGGATGAGGCTACGCTTTCCAAATTCGAGCACGACAACCCGATTATCGCGCAAATTCTGGATTACCGCGAGCTGCGCAAGTTGAAATCGACTTACGTGGATGCGTTACCTGAGTTGATTAATGCGCATACGGGTCGTGTGCACACCAACTACGGCCAAACCGTAGCGGCTACGGGAAGGTTATCATCGAACAATCCGAATTTGCAGAACATTCCGATTCGCACTATTCGCGGAAAGGAGATTAGGAAGGCGTTCGTACCGAGTGATGAAAACTATACGCTGTTATCGGCCGACTATTCACAAGTGGAGTTACGCATCATTGCGTCGCTGAGTAATGACGAGAATATGTGTGAGGCGTTTTTGCAAGGAGAAGACATTCACAAGGCGACTGCGGCGAAGGTGTTTGGCGTTCCGTTGAGTGAGGTGAGCAAGGAAATGCGTTCGAAGGCGAAGGCAGTTAACTTCGGAATTATCTACGGTCAGGGTGCTTTTGGTCTAGCACAGAATTTGGGCATTCCGCGTGGCGAAGCGAAGGCTATTATTGATGCGTACTTCACGCAGTTTGGACAATTGAAAACCTATCAGCAAGAGATTATAGAATCTGCGCGTAAGCTCGGATACATCGAGACGATTTTGGGTCGTCGTCGTTACTTGGCGGACATCAATTCGGCCAATGCGGTAGTGCGGGGTTTTGCGGAACGCAACGCGATTAATGCGCCTATTCAGGGCTCAGCGGCGGACATTATAAAAGTGGCGATGGTGAATTTGCACGATGAATTGAATAGGCGCAAGATGCGTTCGCGCATGATTTTGCAGGTGCATGATGAATTGGTGTTTGATGCGCATCGTGAAGAGGTGGAGGAACTGAAAGTGTTGGTTACTGAAAAGATGAGTGGCGCAGTGCAATTGCGTGTGCCGCTGGTAGTGGATATGAATACGGGTGCTAACTGGCTTGAAGCGCATTAATACCTGTGTATATTCGCACCCGAAATTTTGCACCCATAGCTCAGACGGTTAGAGCAACTGACTCATAATCAGTGGGTCCTTGGTTCGATCCCAAGTGGGTGCACAGTGTAAAGGAAAAACCCCGCGATTGCGGGGTTTTTTGTTGGGGGCGCTTCTTTAATAGATTGGGGGCGGATCCGAACTTCGTTCGGATAATCTAACAGTCAAGCCCTCCGGGCTTGGTAGCTGCGGCGTTTTTTAACTCCGAAGCCCGGAGACGAGGCCTTCAACCGACCACCCCCGGCGCTTGTCAATCTCCGAAGCCCGAAGGGTTTCACTTTTTGATACTCCGAGCGCAGCTCGGAGATAGAAGAAACGCGCTAGCCAGCTATCCTGATCTTTTCTCCGAAGCCCGAAGGGCTTCACTCAAAAAAAAACTTATGGAATATTTATGCCTTTTGAGTGAAAATGGATGAGTTGATTTTTCGGGGTTTTCAGGGCTTTTTTCCGAAACGATATTCCGATTATTCGTTTATGGCTGCGCTTTTCAATGCAGCAGTTTTGTCGGGCGCAATTCCTTTGCGCCATGAGCACATACACGCAGATTTTATATCAAGTGGTGTTTAGCACGAAGTATCGTCGCAAGACACTGACGAAGCCGGGGCGCGAGCAGTTGTTTCGTTATATCTGGGGCATACTCGACAGCAGGCGCTGCAAGTTGTTTCGCATCAATTGCGTTGAAGATCACATGCATATTGTCTTCGCATTGCATCAGTCGGTCGCTCTAGCGCAGTTGGTGCAAGACATCAAGGTGGGCAGTTCGCTGTACATCAAACATAACAAGTTGTTTCCGGAATTTACGGCGTGGCAAACGGGTTACGGAGCATTTACGTATTCGGCGGAGGCACGCAGAAATTTGATACGCTATGTCAAGAATCAGGAGGCGCATCACGCGCGGAAGAATTTCAAGAAGGAGTACGTGCAATTGCTGCGCGAGCAGGAGGTGGAGTTTGAGGAGGCGTATTTGTTTGAAGAGGAGTGATGCGCGATGTTGCTTTGTGATTTGAAGCTGATCCGAGCTTTGCTCGGATGAACCCAAAGTCAAGCCCTCCGGGCTTGGAAGCTGTGCCCCTTCGACTCCGAAGCCCGGAGGGCTTCACTTTCAATACCTCCGGGCGCAGCCCGGAGGGAGAAGGGAAATCCCGAGCGCGCTATCACACGCTTTATTCCGAAGCCCGGAGGAAACGCCAATCGCAAAAAATTTCAGGACGCCCTCTATTCTACAGGCATCTTATACACATACTTATACTTCACCTTCTGCAGCATCACAAACATCACAGGAACCATGATGAGCGTGAGGAAGAACGAGAACACAACACCGTAAATAATCGCAACCGACATCGGCTTCCAGAAGGCTACGTTGTCGCCGCCGAGGTAGAAGTTGGCGTCGTACGTCGCAAACCAATTCACGAAGTCGATGTTCAAACCAAAGACAAGCGGCACCAATCCGAGGATGGTCGTGATGGCGGTCAGCATAACAGGACGCAAACGTGTAGCGCCCGACTCAATGGTGATGCGCTTCAGCTCCGACCATGGCAGATGAGATTCCGCCGGTATACCAAGCTCCTCCTTTCTTCTGTCAATCAACATCACGGTAAAGTCAATCAATACAATCGCGTTGTTGACCACAACACCCGCCAAGGAAATAATCCCCAGCATCGTCATGACAATCACGAAGTCTTGACGGAAAATCACCAAGCCTAAGAACACACCAATGAACGAGAAGAGAATCGAGAACATCAAAACCATTGGCGTACTAATCGAGTTGAACTGGCCAATCAAGACAAGCACAACACCCACAAGCGCCACAATCAAAGCCATCAACAGGAACGACATTTCTTTCGCCTGCTCTTCCTGCTGACCGGTGAAGGCCACACTGCTTCCGCCATTCGCCTCGAAACCGACCATCTCTTTTTTGATTTGATCCACGACTTCGTTCGCATTGTAACCGTCGAGCACGTTTGAATAGATGGTCACCACACGATCCATATCCTTGCGCTTCACGGCGCTGAAGGTGTCGTTCTCTTTGTAAGAAGCAATCGCGCTCACAGGTACCTGCACGATGCGACCGGTGGTCATATCACGATAGGTGATTTTCTGATTGAGAATCTTCTCAGCACTATTCCGCTCTTCCAATGGGAAGCGCAAATTGATTTTATGATCGTCTTCGCCGTCCTTGAACGTACTCACCTCACGCCCGTAGAGCGAAGAGCGAATAGCATCACCCACCTGGTATATGCTCAGTCCATAGCGACGCGCACGCTCAATGTCAACTTCAATCGGAAGCTCGGGCTTGTTTTTATCTACATCGATTTTCAGCTCTTCAATACCACCGATGTATTTCGTTTCAACCAATTGTTTGATGCGCTGCGCGGTAATCAAAAGCGAGTCGTAATTATCGCCACGCACTTCGATGTTGACAGGAGGTCCTTGCGGCGGTCCCATTTCACTCGGACTCACGATGATGCTCGCATCGGGATATTCTTTCAGCCGTGTGCGCAGGTTGTTCATGACATCCGTGGTGCTCACGTCACGACGCAAGCGGGACTCCACGAATGATAGCGTAATACGTCCTTTATGCGGTGTATTTTCCAACGAAGGTCCTTGCTGTGGATCCGATGTTCCGTTACCCACGTTGGCAATCACAGAAGAAACAAGAAAGTTCTTGTTTTTGTCTTTGATGGCCGGGTCATCGTATTTCGATACTTCATCCAGGATGATATCTTCAATCTCTTTCGTGATGCGATTCGATTCTTCGATGTTCGTACCAATTTGTTTTTCGATGAAAATATTGACGTATTGTGGATCGCCTTGCGGGAAGAAAATCACCTTCGGCGGAAATAATCCAAACAACACGAAGGAAAGAATCAAGAGTCCGAATGTCCCCATGAATAACCAACGCTTGCGGCCTTCCTTCAAGGAAAAGTTGAGTATGCGGTTGTAAAACGAGTCGAGGCGCATGAGCGGACCATTCTGGAATTTCTTGGAGAACGGCGCCAGGAAGAATTCATTCAACAGCATCATCACCGCTAAAAGCATGAGAATGTTGCCTAGCCAGATCACGCCCGCAATAGCTGAAACAAGGCCGATAACGAAAAGCGTGATGGACACTTTCCACAGTTGTTTTCGATTGGTCGGAATGTCGTCGACACGCATGTACTGCAAGCACATGACGGGATTGATAACGAGCGACACCACGAGTGATGCAAACAATACAACGATGACCGTTAGCGGCAGATACCCCATGAATTGTCCCATGATGCCCGGCCATACGCCAAGAGGTAAATAGGCTACTACATTGGTGAGTGTTGAAATGATAATCGCCCAGGCCACTTCGCCCACACCGAGTTTGGCGGCATCCATTTTTGAATGGCCTTCCGACATGAGACGGTTGATGTTTTCAACCACAACGATGCTGTTGTCGACAAACATTCCCAGCGCAAGAATGAGCGCGAAGAGTACCATGAGGTTCAGCGTAACACCCATCAAACTCAGAATCGAGAAGGATAATAACATGGTGAGCGGAATCGCAACACCCACAAAGAGCGCATTGCGTAGACCAAGCCAGAACATGATGACGAACACAACCAGGACAATACCGAAGAAGATGTTGTTCTCCAGATCGCTCACCTGCATGCGCGTAAAACCGGTTTGGTCATTCGTGATTGTGAGGGTTAGGTTGGAGGGTAGAAAATCTTCTTGCGCCTCTTCAATGGCTGCCTTGATGGCGTCGCTCGCTTCAAGCAAGTTTTCACCACCGCGCTTAATCACGTCCAAGCTGACTACCGGATTTTTGAACTCGCGGGCATAACTTTCTTTTTCCTTTTCCGCAAACGTTACCGTGGCGACATCGCGCAAGTAAACGATATCTTGTCCTTCATTTTTGATGATGACATTTTCAATGTCCTGCATGTCTTTGAATTCGCCGCTGACTTTCACTGAACGATTCATGTCACCCAAACGAATATCACCCGCACTTACGGTTGTATTCTGACTGCGCAGGGCGTCAGCAATATCATTGAAGCTGAGTTGACGTGCTTCCAGAGCGAAGTTGTTGATTTCGACACGAACCTCTTTTTCAGAAAGTCCTTTGATGTCGACCTTGTTGATCTGTGGGATTTTCTCCAATTCATCTTCGAGTCGCTCAGCATAATCTTTCAGGTCTTCGAGTGAATAGTCACCACTGAGGTTGATGTTCATGATGGGCATCAACTCGGTGAAATTCATTTCGAAGATGTTTGGCTCTGCTGGCAGGTCTTTCGGGAAATCCGGATCCGACATAGCTTTATCCACCGCGTCTTTCACCTTGCGCAGCGCATCTTCTGCTGTGATAGAGAAATCGAATTCAATATTGATGGCGCTGTATCCCTGAACGGAAGAAGACGTCATCTTATCGATATCGGTAATCGTGTTGATTTCCTTCTCGAGAGGACCTGTAATCAGTTTTTCGATGTCTTCACCGGAGTTGCCGGGATACGGAGTACCTACATAGATTGTGGGAACAACGATTTCCGGAAAACTCTCTTTGGGCACCGTGATGTAGGTGTAAACTCCCCAGAAGAAAATGATGAACGTGAGCACCATCACCACCTTACGGTTGTTCAGTGCCCAGTTGGATAATCCGAATTGGCGGTAGGTAAACTCGGTGTGATTTTTATTTTGATCCATACCGTTACAATTAATTATTGGCGATTCGAATTTCCTGTCCGTCTACAAGCTTGCGTGCACCTTTGGAAATGATGCTTTCACCACCTACAAGACCATTGAGGATTTCAGTTTGTCCTTCGAAGCTCTTGCCTGTTGTCACAATCACTTTTTTAGCTTTGAAATTTTCGTTGATGAAAACAAACGAGCGCTCCTCCGCGTCTTTCATGATGAGTGATGACGGAAGTACAACAGTGCTGTCGGCAACGTAGTCGGCAAAGCGAACGCTACCAACGAGATTGGGTTTCATGTTGGTATTATTGGGCGGCAAATCCATGCGCACTTCAAACGTGCGATTAGCCGGTTTGATGGTGTTTCCGATGAGGGAAATTTTGGTAGCAATCGTATCGAGATTCGGAATGATGACTTCAGCTGATTGTCCCTGACTGATAATGCCGATATAGCTTTCGCTGATGTCGGCCAGCATGTAGTTGTTACCGGGATTAATGATGGTCATGACCGGCATGGGTGATCCCATCGCAGCAGCCTCACCTTCTTTCAGGTAGATCTTATCAACCGTGCCGCTGATAGGCGCGGTAATCGTGTACTGCGCAATCTGTTCACGCACTTGTTTGATCTGTTCTTCGAAGTTTTCTTTCGCACGGCGTGCTTGCAGCACTTGCATTTCGCTGCCGATTTTTTGTTCCCAAAGCTTTTTCAGGCGATTGTAGTTTTCTGTTTCGACCGCGAGGTTTACTTCGAGTTGACCAATCATCTGACGCGTAACAGCATCATCAACCTGTGCGAGTTTTTGACCTGTTGATACGCGGTCACCTTCGCGCACGTATATTTTTTTGATGATGCCTTGACCCATCGGGTTGGGGAAAATCTTCGCCTGTGCATCCGTGGTGACGTAGCCTTGTACTTGGAAATACGATTTAAAGTCTTGACGAATAACGGGCATAACAGCAACCGCAGGAGCTTTGATGCTGGTATCCATCAAGGCTATTTGTTCTTCAATAGCGGCGAGTTCCTTTGCGATGTTTCCCTGCAATCCCTTGAGAGAATCGCGCTGTGCGATAAGGCTGTCGAGGGTTGCGTTACCGGTGGAATTACCACCGCAAGCAGCTAAAATCATGGCCGATGTAAGGACCAAAATGAAGTGTTTCATATACTGAGTTGGATTGTGATTCATGGCTATTACTTGTTGAGGACTTTATTGAGTTTGGTTTGCGCATTCATGTACGATATCGCGGCCTTGATGTATGCGCTTTGAGCATTGATGACCTGTTGATTGCGTTGTGTGATGTTGAAGCTGTTGGAGAGACCTTCGCGGTATTTGATTTGTTCTTTATCAAGAATGGATTTGGCGAGCTCCAGATTTGCTTTTGCCTGTGTCATGTTCTTTTTGGAAAAGCTCAACTCGGTAGTGGCGGTATTGTATTCCAATTGAACCGATTCTTTGGTCATCGATACCATGTCGGTTAGGCGCTGCACTTCCACTTCCGTTTTCTTTATGGTTTTGGATTTGGTGCCTCCGCTAAGGATGGGTATGTTGAGTTGCACGCCCCAGAGCTGTATGGGAAACCAAGGCAATGACGTGTCGAAGTAATCGAATTCATCGCGCAGGCCTTGGGTTTGAAGGTTGTAAAACGCAGCGAAGTTTGGCATCAGTGCCGCCTTCTTTGATTTAACATTGAGTTGCTGCATGAGTAATCCGTTTTCGGCTAGCTGCACATCGATGCTGTTCGACGGATTAAAAGCAAGCACATCATCACCTTCGATCGTTGTGAGTGACTCCCAGGTATCTGTAAGACTGATTTCAGTACTGAGTGGCATACCGATGGTAAACTTGAGTAAGTCTTTGGTGATGTTAACGTACTGCTCCGTGTAACCGATTTGAATCATAAGTTCGTTTACCGAAAGCATGAGTTGATCTACATCCTGTTGCTCGCTGTATCCCGCTTTCTGCATGGCCTCAGTGTCGCTGAGCAATTGTTGCATGTTGGTGAGTAGTTCGCGCAACACCGAGAGGTTTGCCTGAATAGTCAATGCTGCGCTGTATGCTTCAGCCGTTTTTGCGCGAATTTCAACCTCAGATTTTGTAACGTATTTCCGCTGCAATTCAGCATAAGCTTTGGAGGCCTGTAAACCCACCAGCCATGTTCCGTCGAAGAGCAGTTGAGAGGCTGAAAGTCCAACGGTCATTTGATGCGGCACACCAAACTGCACCCGTACATCTTGTCCCGGCGCTCCGAAAAAATCTCCGGGGATAATGGAGGTAGGCAAGTCGATGAAATTCTGATATTGAACACTGGCATTGACTTGCGGCAAACCGATGCCGAGTAATTCATCCGATGTGAAATCGGCGGACGATTTATCGTATTGCGCGCTTTTGATTTGAAAGGCGTGCTTGAGCGCATAATCCTGCGCTTGAAGGAGCGTGAGCGAAGTCGGTGTTGATTCCGTTTGCTGTGGTTGCGCAAACATCGATAGCGATGCTCCGAGCAATAGGATCGTAGCCGATAAGGTGAGTCTTTTATTCATAACAAGGGTTACTTGCGTTTTTGTTTCATGATGGTTTCGAGTTGTTCAATCCCTTTTTCACTGGCGATACCGTGGATGTGGTATTGAAAAAGCTGTTTGTACACATCGACGGGTTTGAAGCGGTCGAATGGAAAAATGGCAGGATCCAGGAAAGCATCGATGCGCGCCAAATAGATACGCGTAATGATTTCGGCATCGAGGTCTTTGCGATACGTGCCCTCTTTCTTTCCTTTTTTGAGATTATTGAGAATACAGCCGTGCACGACTTGCGCGCGCTCGAGTTTCATGGCGTTGCCCAATTGTGGGTGGTACTTCTCCAGATCGAATTTCACGGAAGGATGAATTTTGCTTAGAATGCTAAGCACCCAATGCATGATTTCAAACATCTCTTCAATGGCACTGAGTTTTTTGGAAATGATTCCGGCAATACTCGCCTGCTCATCGGATGAGTGGCGTTCAACGACTTTGCTCAGGAGGTCTTCCTTATCCTTGAAATAGAGGTAAAGCGTTTTCTTGGAAACGCCCAGTTGACGGGCGACATCGTCCATGTTCACGCTCTTTATACCAAAGCGCATAAAGATGGACATAGCTCCTTCTACCAGCTGTTGTTCTTTTTCGGTTGACATTTCGGGGCGCGAAAATACACCGACTAAACACTCGGGAAACAATTTTTGTTCAAAAACGTTTCCTGATTCTTCTCAGAAGGCCGTTATTTCCGTATCCACTGATAGTCGAGCGTGCGCTGGTTGAGGTTTCCGCCCATTACTTTAATCATTACTTTATCGCCCATGTGCAGCTCCGTGCGACTGCGAAGGCCGCGTATGATGTACTTATCCGCATCGAACTCGTAATGGTCGTCGGCAAGGTTGCGCAGCGAAACCATGCCTTCGCTTTTGGTTTCACCCACTTCCACGTAAAAGCCCCAGCTGGTGAGCCCTGAAATGATGCCTTCGAATATTTTTCCTTCGTGATTGAGCATGTATTCCACCTGCTTGTATTTGATGCTGGCCCGTTCGGCTTCGGAGGCGCGCTTTTCCATCAGCGAGCTGTGCTTGCACTTGACCTCGTAATCATTGGGGTTGACGCTTGATCCACCGTCGAGGTAATGCTGCAACAGTCGGTGCGCCATAACATCCGGATAGCGACGGATGGGAGACGTGAAATGCGAGTAGTAATCGAATGCGAGTCCGAAGTGTCCGATGTTGTTGGTGGAGTATTCGGCCTTAGCCATGGTCCGAATGGCCATGTTTTTAATGATATCTTCCTCCGCATGGCCCTGTACCTGGCTCATCAGTGATTTGATGAGAACCGTCGGGCTCATGTTTGCCTGACGGGGAACGGAATGGCCCAAGTGCTTCATAAAGGTCTTCAGCTGCATGAGTTTACCATCGTCGGGGGAGTCGTGGATGCGGTACACAAACGTGCGCTCGTGACCATTCGGCTTGTTCTTACCGATGAACTCGCCTACTTTCTTATTGGCTAAAAGCATAAACTCCTCAATCAGTTGATTGGAGTCTTTCATCTTTTTGATGGTGACGCCAATAGGCTTGCCCATCTCGTCCAACTTGAATTTGACTTCTTCCGTGTTGAAGTCAATGGCGCCGGTTTCGAAACGTTTGGCGCGCATCTTCTTGGCTAGTTTATCGAGATGCGTGACTTCATCTGCGAATTCTCCTTTCCCGGTTTCGATGATTTCCTGCGCCTCTTCGTAGGTGAAGCGACGGTCGGAATAAATCACAGTGCGCCCGAACCATGATGATTTCAGGTTGGCATCATCGTCTAGTTCGAATACGGCAGAGAAGCACAGCTTTTCCTCCTTCGGACGAAGCGAACAGAGTTCATTCGAGAGGCGCTCGGGCAGCATCGGGATGGTGCGGTCGACGAGGTAAACGGATGTTGCCCGCACGTATGCTTCTTTCTCGAGAATCGTGTCGGGTTTCAAATAATGGGATACATCGGCGATATGGACGCCCACTTCGGTGAGGCCGTTCTCGAGTTTGCGATAGGAGAGGGCGTCGTCGAAATCTTTGGCATCAAACGGGTCGATGGTGAAGGTGCTGATCTTGCGGAAATCGCGGCGCTTGGCGATTTCATCCGGTGTAATGTCGGTCGGGATTTTCTCGGAATCGGTAATGACATCTTCCGGAAATTCATACGGCAGGCCGAATTCAGCGATGATGGCGTGCATTTCAACCTGGTGCGAACCGGGTTTTCCGAGCACCTTGGTAATACGTCCAAAGGGTTTGCGGTCAGGCTTGGTCCACTCTGTAATTTCTGCAATGACCTTATCGCCGTGCTTTGCGCCGCTGTAGAGTTCTTTGGGGATATAGAAATCGACGTGAATGCGTTGGTCGGAGGGAATGAAGAATGCGTGGTCTTTTCCGATTTCAATAATGCCGACATAGTTTTTGCGTCCGCGTTCAACGACACGCACCACGTGGGCTTCGGGACGGCGAGCTTTGGCATTGAATTGAATTTCGACAGTATCGCCCCAGAGCGCAAAACCGGTGTTTCCTTTACCGATTTCGATGTCCTCTTTGTTTCCGGGCACGCTCACGAAACCGCGACCGAATTTGGTGATTTGAATAGTGCCTTCAATACTCGTGTGCTGCACATCGGCCAATTGAAATTTACCGTGTTCGATCTCCTTCAATTTACCGTTGTCTGCCTCTGTTCGAAGCAATTCGTATACGAGTGTGCGAACGCCTGCGTCTTTGATGCCCAGCTCAGCAGCCACTTGTTTGTGGTTGAGTGGTTTTTTCGGATGACGTTGGAAGATGTCGAGAATTTCGCGGCGAAGGTCTTTTTTGAAATCGCCCGCTTTGCGTCTTTGTTTTTTCAAGCGTAGAATACGTTTTCTGCGAAGGTAGTGGGATATGCAAGTCTTGGGAACTGACGCTCGTTATGTTTTGAACAGTGTTTATTAGGACCGGGTGATGTGAATTGTTTTTACGTTTCTCATTCGGAATTTTTAGAAAATGAGAGAGAAACAGAGAATGAGTGGTTGGTTGGGCGCTCCTACTGATTCAATTTTTGAAAAACCTACAAGATTATTCCAGGTTACACAAGAAGGGAACTTCAGCATTGTAACAAGCGATGTATAATTGCTTGAACGTTCTAACGACTAAAATATGTTTACGAAAATAAATGTCAATCGTCATGGGAGTTCCACTTTTATTAGCTTAATGCGGCCTCGGCGGCAATTGGCCGGAAGAAATTAAATAGTTAACCTTGATAATGCCATATACAGTGCTCAAAACGATATAGGAAATTAGACCAATAGCCAGCATCACGTTTGTCTTGAAAATGATTTGTTTGAGACTCATTTCGTGGTAATAGGTTTTGAAAAACCATAAAACAATCAACGGCGTTATCAAAGTACTAATACCGGTGATAAAAAAAACATCATCTAAAAATAAACACACCAACGGAAATGTGACAAGACTAAGTAAGGAAAACAGCACCTGCACGTAGGCGTTCATTACTACATGCTCATAATAATTTTCAGGTTGTTTGCGAAATGTGTATCTCGAAATCAAGGCGAATAATGGTATCGCTAGCAGAGTAACAAAATGGTAGTATTTAAAGCTACCCCTAAAAAATTCCCTAGTATCACTTTTTGCTGATTCTACGAATTCTTGTGGAATATTTGGATGAGTAAATAAATCCAGTATAATGGACTCGGAAATAGCGTCCCAATCTAGCCGGAGGTAAAGAAAGCCAACAAACGCGCTTAGAACTATCGCCAAGGTAATGGGTTTATAATGCCTGATACGTTTTCCATGCAGATAGTCTCTAGCCGTTTTTCCGGGATTACGAATTATAGATAGGATAGAATGCGCGAATGCTTTGTTCATATGCAACAATGCATACTCAATTTCTTGCACAATATATTTCCCATCTATTCTGCTGGGCTTTTGCTGCCCGCAATGATGACAATAATCTTGGATGATATGCTTACCGCAGTTGCTGCAAGTTGGTTTCATTCAGGATGAGTTTACCTTACGAATGTATAAAAAATCATTTTAGAGTACCGGATTCAATTGAATCCTAGTGTTTCGTTAAAATCTGAAGTAGTAGTTTTGAATTGCGGGATTGTTTAGTGAAGGTCGAAAGCTTCTAATGGTAGCGACATTTCAAGATGAAAAGAATGGCATTAGCACATCCAGTCCCCAGTCCCCATTCCCCGCGAAGCACGCGTATTTTTGCCCCATGGCTTCCAATCCAAATAAAGTGATGCTGGGCTTGCGCTTGCCCACCGACCCACGTTGGGTGAACATCGTGGAGAAAGACATTGAAGAAATTCTGACTGACCACGCCTATTGCGAGCAAAAGGCCGCCAGCAATGCAATTAGCTGCATCGTGAAATATCCGGAATACAGCGATGTAGTCGACGAGATGGTGCGTATTTGCAACGAGGAGATGACACACTTCGGCATGGTACACGACGAGCTGAAGAAGCGAGGGCTTCAACTGGGACGTGAACGGAAGGATCCGTATGTGCACGATTTAATGGAGTTCATCATGAAGGGTGGAAGCCGCGAGGCACAGTTCGTAGACCGCATGTTGTTTGCTGCTATGATTGAGGCCCGCAGTTGTGAACGTTTCCGATTGCTGAGCGAAGAAATCAGGGATGAAGATTTGCGTGAATTCTACCGATCACTCATGGAAAGCGAAGCCGAGCACTACGCAACCTTCATCGGATTCGCTCGCAAATACGCGGGCAATATTGATGTCGATAAACGCTGGAAAGAGTTCCTTGATTATGAGGCCACGTTGATGGGAAAGTATGGGAAGGGGCAGACGATGCATGGGTGATTGGGGACTGAGGACTGAGGACTGAGGACTGAGGACTGAGGACTGAGGACTGAGGACTGAGGACTGAGGACTGAGGACTGAGGACTGAGGACTGAGGACTGAGGACTGAGGACTGA
>Ga0315899_10005363_pt1 | contig 13850 bp, 10 predicted proteins | sample LakEriMetagenome_2_FD_203518 | JGI IMG/M metagenome (GOLD analysis project Ga0315899, IMG submission 203518) | Freshwater fungal communities from buoy surface, Lake Erie, Ohio, United States - Buoy 4 MA112 | ecosystem: Environmental > Aquatic > Freshwater > Lake | place: USA: Lake Erie, Ohio...
CGAGCTGCTCGTCAAGGATCGAGGTGACCGCGTTGGTCTTGCTGATCTTCTTGCTCTCAAGTCGATCGCGCTCCAACATGTTCTGGAAGTCGGTGTTGCCACCGAAGTTCAGCTGATAGGTGCGGTCAAGCTGCACGCCACGATCGGCGAAGAGCCGGGCAAGAACGCGGTGCGCAATCGTTGCGCCAACCTGGCTCTTGATGTCATCTCCAACGATTGGGAGTCCAGCTGCGGCAAACTTTTTCTGCCACTCTGGCTCTCGGCCAATGAAGACTGGAATTGCGTTCACGAACGCGCATCCGGCCTTGATCGCCTGCTCGGCGTAGTAGCGAATTCCCTCTTCACTGCCGACTGGAAGGTAGGCAACGAGGACGTCGACCTTGCGCTCCTTGAGCACGGCGGCAACGTCCACAGGCTTCTCTGGTGACTCTTTCACCACATCCTTGAGGTACTTGCCAATGCCGTCGAGCGTTGGTCCACGCTGAACGATCACGCCGGTGGTTGGAATCTCCTGGAAGGTCCAGGTGTTGTTTGGCTCTGCGCCAAGTGCAACGGAGAGATCCTTACCAACCTTGGTCACGTTGACGTCAAACGCCGCAACGTAGTCAAGATCACGCACGTGATACCCACCGAGGTCAACGTGCATTAGTCCTGGAACCTTTGCATCGTTCGCCACGTCGGCGTAGAAGTAGCGACCCTGTACCAAGCTGCTGGCGCAGTTACCGACGCCCGCGATTGCGACGCGGATCGGATTCGTTGCCTTAATCGGCGTGGTTGGCGCCGGTCGGGCGTTCCACTGGGCGCGAGGCCCGTTCATCTCTACCATTTCCCTGTTACCCCTTTCTCTGTCGCTTACGCGACCATTCCGCTTTGCGAGCTCACACCTGTGAGTCCGCCTTCACTAACCGCCCGTTTCACGCCAGGCGGCGAGCATCAAATTGGCGCGCTATGCGCGACGCCCGGTGGTTGCCAACGCGGTGCGAATAAAAAAGATTCGCTGCAGCACGGTGACGGCTGAGAGAGCGACGATGATGATGAGCGCGTAGAGCAGGTAGTTCGTTTCACCAGTCAGACCGGCGACGAGCAGGCCGAGGATCAGAATCACCGCGCGCTCGGCGCGCTGTGCAATGCCGCCGTGCGCGGAGACGCCGAGCCCTTCGCCGCGCGCGCGCACATAGCTCACGAGTGAGCCGACGCCGAGGGCAAGCACCGCTGCAGTTGCGATTGGGGTGTTGCCGATCACTGCGGCGCTGTACACAATGCCGGCATAGATCGCAGCCTCTGCCGCGCGATCAAGCGATGAGTCAAAGAAGGCGCCGAACGCGGTGACGCGATTCGTTGCACGAGCGAGTGTGCCGTCGAGACCATCAAAGAGCGTGCCAGCGATGAGGATGCCCGCTGCGATCGCCCAGTTGCCCAGCGCGACCTGCGCCGTCGCCACCAACACGATGCCGAAGCCAACAAGGGTGAGTGCGTCGGGCGAGAAGCCGATACGCCCAAGGAGCAACGCGATCGGCTCGCCAATGCGCTTGATCTGGCTCCGCTCGCTGTTCGTAAGGAGGCTCCCCTGCGTGACGCGCTTGCTGCTGGTTCGCTTGGCGATCTTGTGCTTTGCCACAGCTATGCCTCCTCGCCCCGAACGGCGTCAACAAGTGGTGTGGCATGTGGGAGCGCCTCTGTTGGGGCAACCCAGGCGGCGGGGTCGGCGATACCGAGGGCGGAGAGCATCAGCGCATGACCTTCGGCGATGGTGGCGGTGCGGAGGGTGCAGATTGACTCACGCCCAGAGCGCTCGGTGGTGACGAGGCCGGCGGCGCGCAGGCGGCGCAAATGCCACGAGACGAGCGGCTGCGAGAGGCCAGTGAACTCAATCAGCTCGGAGACCGTGGCGGGGCCAGCGGCAAGGCGGCGCACCACCTCCAGGCGATTGGTATCGCCGAGGGCACGGTGTACGCGGCGCGCCGCCTCGATGACGTCACGCTCCCCCGCAAGGCGGGAGACGGCGGCGCCCGTGGCGGCGGGGAGTGCTGAGGCGTGCTGTGCGCTCATAGGAGCAGAAGTTTATATGAATTCTTGCTGATGCGACAGGGCGGCGGCGGAGCGGGAACCTGGATTGTTACACCCCCGCTGAGGGAGTGAAGCCTACCGAGCGAGGGCTTGAATGACCGCCTCGATGATCGGGGTCGGGGCGAGGCCGAGCGCTACGGTGCCGATGGCGGCGATCAGCAGGCCGGCGCGCAGCATTGACCCCTCGGCCACTTGAACCGCTGGCTCCGCCGGGTCGCGCATGAAGAGGTAGACGATGACGCGCAGGTAGTAGAAGGCGGCGATGGCAGCGTTGAGCACCGCAATCACAGCGAGGATCGTGGCTGGCCCGCCCGCCTGCACCGCGGCCAGGATCACGTAGGTCTTGGCGAAGAAGCCCGCCGTCGGTGGAATACCGGTGAGGCTCAACAGGAAGATTGTCGCGAGGATTGCCATGCGTGGATGCTTGCGACCGAGCCCAGCAAGGTCAGAGAGCTGCGTCGTGGCGCCAGGTCGGCCTTGGAGCGCAGTCAGGAATGCAAACGCACCGAGGTTCATAAACGCGTATGCCGCAGCGTAGAAGAGAATGCCGGCGATTCCCGCCGCCTCTCCTGCGCCCGCCGCAACGATGCCAACCATCAGGTATCCGGTGTGCGCGATCGACGAGTAGGCGAGCATGCGCTTCACGTTGCTCTGCGTGAGAGCTACGAGGTTGCCGAGCGTCATGGTTGCCGCCGCCAGCACCACCATCACGGGGATCCATAGCGTCGCGAGTGGCGCGAGCGCAATCACAAAGAGCTTGATGAGCAGAACAAATGCGCCAACCTTCGGGCCGACTGAGAGATACCCCGTGATTGGCGTTGGGGAGCCTTGATAGGCGTCGGGAGTCCAGTAGTGGAACGGAACCGCCGCAATCTTGAAGGCCGACCCTGTGGTGATCAGCGCGAGTGCAACAGCGAGTCCTGCGTTCGCCTCTCCAGATGCGAGCACCGTTGCGATACCACTGAGTGACGCGGTACCTGCAACGCCCCACAGCACCACGATGCCGAAGAGCAGGATAGCGCTCGAGAAGCTACCGAGCAGGAAGTACTTCACCGCACCCTCGGTGCTCAGCGGGTCGCGCTTTGCGTATCCAGCGAGGACATACCCAGGGATAACCATCAGCTCGAGGCCAATGAAGAGTGTGATGAGATCAGTTGCGGCGCCAAGCAGAATTGCACCAGCAAGGGCGAAGAGGAGCGTCGCGGCAAGTTCAGCGGTCGGATACTTGCGCGCCGCAAGGTATGCCGGCGCAATCAGGAGCGTGATGGCCACGATTGAAATTCCGAGCAGGCCGATAAATGCAACGAATGGCCCAGCGACGTAGCTGCCACCAAGAGCGCTAGCAGTACTGCCCCCCTGATTAATGAGCAGTGCTGCGGTAACGCCGAGTGCGGCAAGCGCAACGGCAACCGGCGCATGGTTTCGATTTGGCGTAATCATGTCGCTCGCAAGGACGGCAATCGCGCCAAGGGCGACGGTGATGAGTGGCGCGAGGGTGAGCAGGTCGTTGTTCATTGTCCGACCACACTGATAGCTGACATCAGGAAGATCTCAACGCTCTTTGCAAAAGAGCTCGTCAACAGCGTTGGCATCACACCAAAGATCACGACCAGTGCCGCAAGGGGGGCGAGCGTCAAGATCTCGGTTGGTGTGACATCGGTCAGCTTTGAGCCGAGACCCTTTAAGAACGGTGAGAGTGGTCCGGTGAAGACGCGCTGGTACATGTAGAGCAAGTAGACCGCAGCAAGGATCATCACAACTGTTGATGCGCCTGCGACCATTGGGTTGGCGATGAAGGCTCCGAGCAGCACCAGGAATTCACCAGCGAAGCCCGAGAGGCCAGGAAGGCCAACTGACGCGAAGAGAAAGAAGCCGAAGAGCGCAGCGTACACGGGGGTGCGCACCGCCCAGCCGCCCATCTTGGCGATCTCGCGATCATGGGTGCGTTCGTAGCCAATTCCGACGAGCAAGAAGAGTCCGCTCGTGATGAGGCCGTGGTTGAGCATCTGCAAGATTGCGCCGTCGACACCCTGCTGATTGAAGGTGAAGATGCCGAGCGTTACGAAGCCCATGTGGCTAACGGAGCTATACGCGATAAGTTTCTTGAGGTCGGTCTGCACGATCGCCACAAGTGCGCCATAGATGATGGCGATCACCGAGAGAACGATCATGAGTGGCGCGAAGAGCTGCGCGCCGTCTGGGAAGAGCGGGATCGCGAATCGAATGAAGCCGTAGCCGCCAAGCTTCAAGAGCACGCCGGCGAGGATGACCGAGCCTGCGGTTGGGGCCTGTACGTGCGCATCGGGGAGCCACGTATGGAACGGGAACATTGGCACCTTGATGGCAAAGGCGAGCGCGAAGGCGGCAAACCCGAGGATCTGCAGCGTTGGATCGGTGATCGTGCCCCGCAACGCCAGCAAGTCGAACGCCCCGGTCCATGAGCCTGTCGCGGCCTGATGGCTAAAGGCCGTCGCCAGGATCGCTACAAGCATGAGGAGTGATCCAACGAGCGTGTAGAGGACGAACTTGATTGTGGCGTAGATGCGGTCGGCCCCGCCCCAGATGCCGATGATCAGATACATCGGCACGAGCACGATCTCCCAGAAGATGTAGAAGAGGAATAGGTCGAGCGCCAAGAAGACACCGAGCATGCCCGTCTCGAGGATGAGGAAGCTAATGAAGTACTCCTTCACGCGAGTCTGAATTGGACCGAAGCTCGCGAGGATGCAGATCCAGCTGAGCAGCGTCGTCAAGACAACAAGTGCGCCAGAGAGCCCGTCCACACCAAGGTGATACGTGATGCCGAACGATGGAATCCACGAGAGCTGCTCGCTGAAAGCAAATTCACCGCCCTGGCTGCGAATACCGACCAGCATGCCGAGGCTCAGTGCGAAGGTGATCAGTGACGCCCCGAGTGCAGCGAAACGAATCAGACTCGGTCGCGAGGATGGAAGTGCTGCGATGCCGAGCGCGCCAAGAAGCGGCAGGAAAATGATCAGCGACAGGATCGGCATGTCGTTCATCCCGCAATCACCAGGTAAGCGGCAGCGATGGCCACAAGGCCAAATGCGATGCCGAGTGCATAGTTTTGCACGCGACCGGTTTGGATCTGCCGCAAGCCGCGACCGCCACTCGAAGTGAGCGAAGCAACGCCGTTCACAGTGCCGTCAACAACGCGGCGGTCAAACCACCAGAGTGCGTTCGAAAACTTTCGTCCAAAGCGCACGAATACGAGATCATTGAGGTCGTCAAAGTACCAACGGTTGCGGCTTCCGTCGTAGAGCGGCTGCAAGCGCTTGGTGACGCGACCAAGGAACTCGTTGTTGTCACTGCGGAAGAGGCGCACGCCGACCGCTGTGCCGATTGAGGCAACGGTAACGCTCCCAAGCATGAGAAGTCCGCCGATGCCAAACAGTTCCCAAGGCTTATGTTCGATGCCGAGTATCTCATCCGCCGGATGGAAGATTGGTTCAAGCGCATGCACAATGACGCCGTCTGCGACTGGGAAGCCGAGTGCTGCGCCAATGGCAATCGATGGCACCGCCAGAATGATCAGCGGCAGCGTCATCGTCCATGGCGATTCGTGTACATGTGATTCGTCATGCACGCGGCTCTTCCCCCAGAAGGTGAGTCCCATGAGACGGAACATGTAGAAGGCGGTCATGGCGGCAACGATCATGCCGATAAGCCACACCCACGCGTATCCAAATTTGAATGCTTCGGTGAGAATTTCGTCTTTTGACCAGAACCCGGCGAGTGGCGGTAAGCCAGCAATCGCTACGGTTCCGACCAACATCGTGGCGTACGTAATAGGAATCTTGCGCCAGAGGCCACCCATCTTTGTCATCTCTTGCTCGCCGTTCACCGCATGAATCACCGAACCTGAGCCGAGGAAGAGGAGCCCCTTGAAGAATCCGTGCGTGACGAGATGGAAGATTGCGGGAACCCAGGCACCAACACCGAGTGCGGCAAACATGTAGCCGAGCTGCGAGAGGGTTGAGAAGGCGAGCACGCGCTTGATGTCGGTCTGCGTGAGCGCAATTGAGGCCGCGAAGATCGCGGTGAAGATGCCGATTGCGGCAACAATGATCATTGCCTCAGGGCTTGCAGCGAAGAGTGGGCTCATTCGTGCCACGAGATAGACGCCCGCGTTCACCATGGTCGCTGCGTGGATGAGGGCGCTGACCGGAGTTGGCCCCTCCATGGCGTCGGGGAGCCAGACGTGAAGTGGGAACTGCGCCGACTTCCCAACCGCGCCGCAGAAGATCAGTAAGGCAATCACCGTCGCTGCTGGACCAACGAGCTCGCCCGCTACAACCCCCGCAAGCACCGTACTGATGTCGAGTGAGCCGAAGACGACCACGAGACCCATCAGTCCGAGAACGAAGCCAACGTCACCGACTCGGTTTGTAATGAAGGCCTTCTTGGCGGCCAAGCCTGGTGCGGTCTTCGTGTACCAGAAGCCGATCAGTAGGTACGAGGAGAGGCCGACGAGCTCCCAGGCGGCAAAGACGACGAGGAGGTTATCGGCGAGAACGAGGAGCATCATTGAGAACATGAAGAGGTTCAGGTAGGCGAAGAAGCGCCAATAGCCGTTGTCGTGACTCATGTAGCCGACGCTATAGAGGTGCACGAGGGCGCCGACCGTGGTTACTACGAGAAGGAGGGCTCCCGTAAGGGCGTCGACGTGCAGGCCGAGCCCGAAGCTCAGGTCGCCCGAGGCGATCCAGGTGAAGAGCTTCATCGAGGCACCCGCCTCACCGAGGCCCCCTGTGAGGGCGGGGATCGCCAGGCTCATGGAGAGTGCCCAGGTGGCGACGATCGCCCCGAGCGGCACGATGTGGGCCAGTTTGCCGAGGCGTCGGCCAACCGCCGCCGTGAAGGCGAAGCCGAGCAGCGGGAGGAGAAGGAGGAGCGGCGCGTAGCCCGGAAGGGCGCCCGCTTCGACCAGGGTCTCTGCAGTGATCATCCGCTACTGCCTCATCGTGTCGTACTCGTCAACCAGCGGTGTCTTCCGGTTACGGAAGATGGCAATCACGATCGCCAGGCCGACGGTGGCCTCAGCCGCCGCCACGGCGATAATCAACAGCGCAAAGGCTGCCCCCTCCCCTGCGAGTGTCGGAATAAATGCGCCGAACGCGAGTGCGGCAAGGTTCACGGCATTCAGCATCAACTCAATACTCATCAACATCGTGATTGCGTTTCGACGTGCAAGGAAGCCGAAGGAGCCGATAGCAAAGAGCATCCCTGAGAGGACGAGATATGGCTCCAGGTTCCCAGCGATTTGGCTCACTGCCCCTCCTCGCCCACTTCGTCCGTCTTTGGTTCCATCGCGAGATAGAGGCCACCAATCACGGCAGAGAGGATGAGCACGCTTGCGATCTCAAATGCAAGCAGGTACGGGCCGAAGAGTGCGGCGGCAACAGGGGCCGTACCAGTTGCGGCTGGCGTATCGGCGAACACTGATGAGCCCCAGTCTGTGCTTCCAAACGCGAGGCCGAAGATCACAGCGAGTAGGACCGAGGCAAGGGCGGCAGGCGCCACCTGTGTCTGGAACGCCAGCTTTACTGGCGCAACCTTTGACTGCGTGAGCATGATGGCAAAAAGGATGAGCACACTGATTGCACCGATGTAGACGAGCACCTGTGCGCCCGCAACGATCGCGGCGCCCAACATTACGTAGATACCTGCGAGTGCGCCAAGGGTGAGGATCAAGAATAAGCCGCTCTTGATGATGTCACGGCCAAAGACCACGCCGATCGCTGCGGCAAGAACTACGCCGCTCAGCAGTAAGAAGAGGACGTCTGACCAGCCGAGGCCGATAAACGGGATGACGTCGGGGAGCGGCATAGGCTACTTCCGGAGGCTCTGCGGTAGCACCGGAAGCTGTCGTGCCGGATCGTAGCGTCGACCCGCAACGGTGTTCTCCCAGTTTGCTTCGCCGCGAATGAAGGTTGCCTCTGATGTGCGTTCCAGCTTTGAGAGCGCGATGAGGTCAATCATCGGCTCGCTTCGATCGGTGTGCGCGAGTTCAAAATCAAAGCCGCTACGGAGCGCGTCGTATGGGCAAGCGTCAACGCAGATGCCGCAAAGGATGCAGCGCGACTCGTCAACCTCGTACTTAGTGAGAATTCGCGGCTTCGGCATCAGTGCGCCGGTTGGGCAGGTTTCTGCACATCGTCCGCACGAGACGCATGGCGACTCGTTCAAGCTCATGTCAAGCGGCGTGGTGACGAGCGTGTCGAAACCGGTGCGCATGAAGTCGTAGCAGGCGGCACCAACAACCTCGGCGCACACGTTGGCGCAGCGACCGCAGTCGATGCAGCGTGATGGCTCGCGCAAGATAAATGCGTGCGAGTCGTCGCGAATGTAGTCATGGTTTGCTCCGGTCCAGCGGTTTTCGGTAATGGAACGGAATCCAGCGCCGCCGTGGTGATCTTTCTCAAGCGTCTTCAGTGTGGTGCCGTATTCGATACCGAGTCGTCGCAGGTCACAGAAGCCGATCGCTTCACAAGTGCACTGCAAGCAACGTGTGCTCTCCGCCATCACCTCGGGCTTGGTGTAGGGGATTTCGTACTGGATGTAGTCGTTCTTGCGCTCTTCGGCTGGAAGTGCCTTCAGGCGCAAGCGCGGCTCCTTCACCTCGGCGGTGAACGGCACGATGCTCAAGAACTCCGGCTGTGGCTCAGCGAGTGTCTGTCGGTTGCGAATCTCCGACAGGTCGAGCCCCTGCAGATATGCGTCAACGGCGTAGGCGCAGCGTCGGCCATCAGCGATCGAGGCGACGACGGTTGTTGCGCCATTGCGCAGGTCGCCACAGCCGAAGACGCCGTCGCGGCCGGTCTGGAAGGTCACAGCATCTGCCTTAAGTCGGCCATTCTTCGTGGTTGCAACACCATCTGCGCCGACACTTGCCCAGGTCATGTCGGGGCCCTGGCCGATCGCCTTCAAAATGCGGTCGCACTCGATAATGAATTCCGTGCCGGGTGCTGGCTCTGGTCGGCGGCGGCCCGAGGCATCTGGTGCGCCGAGCTGCATCCGGATGAACTCGAGGCCGATCACCTTGTTGTTCGCATCGGTGACGACACGGGTTGGGCCTGCCTGGAAGATGGCGCGTGCCCCCTCTTCGATCATCTCGTGCACTTCGTCGGCGGCTGGCATGTCCTTCATGTCGCGGCGGTAGACGAGGGTGACCTCCTTAGCCCCTTGTCGCACACTCGTTCGGGAGCAGTCCATGGAGGTGTAGCCGCCACCAACAACAACGACGCGGCTCCCCTCGTGACCTGGGTAGGTGAGGCCGAGTGCGGCGGTGTGGAGATAGTCGAGGCCGTCAATCACGCCGTCGGCATCTTCGCCTGGAATGCCGAGGTCGTTGGTGTCGTAGCAGCCGATTGCAACAACGACGCCGTCGTAGCCCTGCGCCTTTAGGTCAGCAACGGTGAAGTCACGGCCAAGCATCTTGCCGCACTCAAAGCGGCCACCGAGTCGCGTGATGGACTGGTACTCGCCGTCAAGCACCTCAATCTTTGGTAGTCGGTACTGCGGAATGCCGTAGCGCAACATGCCACCTGGCTCTGGATCTTTTTCAAAGATGGTGACGTCATGTCCAGCAACAAGGAGGTAGTACGCAGCAGATGCGCCCGCTGGGCCAGAACCAATCACGGCGACGCGCTTGCCAGTCTTCGGCTGCAGCTCAAACGGCACAGGTGGATCGAGATCTTCGTCCCACATTGCCTTCAACACTTGGTCGCCGGCGTAACGGTGGCTGTCGCGAATGGCGATCGCCTCGTCTACCTCGTCGCGACGGCAGTGGTCTTCGCATGGCGCCGGACAGACGCGGCCAAGGATGCTTGGGAATGGAATAGTGCGCTTGAAGATTCGCGCCGACTCGCGAAACTGCGACTCTGCGTTCGCCTTCAAGAATCCAGGGATGTCAATGTGGCTCGGGCACTTGTTCTGGCATGGCGGCAAGCAGTAGGCGTTGTGGTCGCTGAAGATCAGCTCAAGGTTGGTGCGGCGAATCTCGCGAATGCGATCGGTCTGCGTTGATACGACCTGTGCTGGCTCCGCCTTCGCTGAACAGCTGATGGAAGGCTGGTCGCATCCTTCGACATCAACGACACACATGCGGCAGGCGCCGAACCCTGGCAGTTTCGGGTCGTAGCAGAGCGTTGGTACCTCAATGCCGTTCGCGCGGCACACCTCAAGGATGGTCTGCCCTTCAAACGCTTCAAGCTTCTGTCCATCGATCTCGACGTAGAAGGTTGGCGTTCGCTGCGGTCGTTGTGGGCTGCGTGTGGTGAGCAGCTTGTCGAGGGCGACCTCGGCCGGTGGCGCTGGAGTAATCGTGCGCGAAACAGGAGTTACTGCGCTTGCCGGTCGATCAATCAGGTCGGCCATGATCAGCTCCGTCCGCTCGTTGGTGTTGCCGACGATGCGGCAACGGCAGGTCCAAACTCAGAGGCAAAGTATCGCACCCCCGTGAGGAGCGGGCTTGGCGCAAGCGCCTCATGTGCGCAGAGGGCGCTATCAGTGACATCGGCGGCGAGCTTCTGCAGCCGCTCTGCATCGGCGGGGCCGGCCAAGCCGTCAACAAAGCGCTGGCCGATCTCGGCGAGCCGGCGTGTGCCGATGCGGCACGGAATGGTCTTGCCGCACGCCTCGTCGGCACACCAGCGCGTCAGCATGGTGGCGAGCTCTGGAATGGCGACGGAGTTGTCGAGTGCGAGGAGTGCGCCCGAGCCGATGTGTGCGCCAACACCCTTGAGGCCCGCGCCGCTATAGGGTGTGCCGCCGAAAAGGTTCGCCGGAATAAATCCGCCCGTTGGCCCACCAGCGAGTAGTGCCTTGATCGAAGCGCCGCTTGCAGTGCCGCCCGCTGCCGCGATGATCTCGTTGAGTGGCGTGCCGGTCGGCACTTCAATGACGCCAGGGTTCGCGACCGATCCACTGATCTGCACGAGCACGGTGCCTGGCTGTGCGGAGTCGCCAATCTGTGCGAAGGCCTCTGCGCCGTTGTTGAGGATCCACGGCACCGCGGCGAGTGTGGCGACGTTGTTCACGGCGGTTGGCTTGCCGAGGTAGCCGACCTCTGATGGGTATGGCGGGGTCTGCTCTGGCTGGCCGCGCTTGCCGGCGAGCGCCTTCATCAACACCGTCTCTTCGCCGATCATGCTGGAGCCTTGGAGTGGGCGAACGGTGATGATCAGTTCGCGGCCGGTGCCCAGCAGCGTGGCCCCGAGGATGCCCTCGCGTTCGGCGTTGGCGATGACCGCTTCAAGTCGTTTGATCGCTTCTGTGTATTCGGCGCGCACGGCGATGAACGCTTCGCGGGCACCCACCGTAAGAGCAGCAATAGCGAGGCCTTCGACAATTGCCTGTGGATTCTCCTCCATGAGGAGGCGGTTGGTGAAGACGGCGGGGTCGGATTCGTAGCCGTTCGCCACGGCGTAGTACTGGCTCGCTGGCTCGGCGGCGGTCGCCTGCCACTTAGCTCCAGTAAGGAAGCCGCCGCCGCCACGGCCGCGAAGGCCGGCGGCGATCAGGGTTGCGGTCGTACCAGCGGCCCCCGCCGACGCGGCGGCGCGGAGTGCCGCCCACGGCTCGGTCGGCGCCACGAAGAGTAGCTGGCTCCATCCCTTGGGGGCGTTCAGTCGCTTCATGCGGCGTACCTGCCGGCAAGTGCGGCGGCCCAGCTGGCGGCGTTCTTGGCACTCAGGTCACGCTGCGGCTCCCCATCAATGACGACCAATGGCGATGGGGCGTCAGGAAGGTGGCTCGGAAGTGACTCGAGGCGCAGGTTGCCCCACGGGATCGCCCGGCCGAACTCGGTGCCGAATTCGTAGCTGAGGGTGCCCATCACTGAGCCCGCCCCAGAGACGAGGCAGTTAGCGCAGCGGCAGACGGCGATCGAACGGGTCACCCCTGGCTCGAATGCGAGGTGCTTATAGAAGGTGGCGGTGCCGTAGACCATGGCGTACCAGGCGCCGGTAGCGCGGCTCACTCGCTTCAGTGCATCCACTGGCAGGTAGCCGTAGGCGGCCTGGATCTCTTCAAGGATTGCGAGCATGTGATGCGGGTCGTAGTCGTGCGCTTCAAGAATCTCGTCAACCTTCGCGGTGTTGATCGTCGCCCCAGTTGCAGCAGCAGCATCAGAGACGGTTCGACCGGAGCGGCGCATCGCCGACTCTTCGCGTCGCTCTGCGTACTGTTCGGCGGGGCCCCAATGCACGGCGAAGCGCCCCTTCGTGTCGGTGCCGCCCATGTCAATGCACTCGATTGGGCATGCCTGCGCGCACTGGAAACAGGTCTCGCACTTCAGCGTGCCGTGCTCGTCGGTGACTAGTTCGAGTCGGCCACGGTTGCGCGGAGCAATGTCGGGCTTCACCTCCGGATACAGCACCGTGCGCTTCGGCTGGAAGAAGCGCGTCAGTGTGAGGCGCATCCCCGATAGCAGTCCGGTGCCAGGAATCTTTGGCATGGTTAGCTCCCCGCAATCAGCACGGCAAACGCCGTTGCAAAAATGTTTAGCAGCGATGCTGGCAAGAGCCACTTCCACGCGAAGCCCATCAGCTGGTCAATGCGTGCGCGTGGCAGTGTGCCGCGCATCCAAACAAAGATGAAGACGAGCGAGAAGGTTTTGATCAGGAACCAGATGAGGCTGGCCACTGGCGGAAGCATCACAAAGGCCCAGATGCCGACCGCTGCGGTCGACACGCCACCAAAGATCAGGAATCCGGCAACGAGTGCCTGCCAACCCTTGATGCGCGAACTCGCGAACCAGATCGGTGCGGCGAAGAGCAGCGTGCCCACAACTGGTGCGAGACCTGCAATGAGTGGCAGCCCGATGCCGAGCGCACTCAAGTCAATCAGGATCTGCGGATTCAGGTCGATGTGAATCGGTGGGTTTGACCCACCAAGGAAGACGGCGCTAAAGAGGGCCGAGACGATGAAGACGTTGACGTACTCCGCGAAGAAGAAGAATCCGAAGCGCATGCCCGAATACTCGGTGGCGAACCCGGCAACGATCTCTTGGTCGGCCTCGGCGTTGTCGAACGGGGTGCGGTTGGCCTCCGCGGTAATTGCAATAAAGAAGATGATCGCCGCAAGTGGCTGGCGGAAGATGAACCAGTCAAGGAACGAACCATCTTGTGCGGCGACGATCTTCGGTAGTGAGAGCGTGCCGGTAAGGATCACGATGCCCACCACAGAGAGGGTCAGCGGAATCTCGTAGCTGATTGCCTGTGCTGCGGCGCGAATGCCGCCGAGCAGCGAGTACTTATTGAACGACGACCAGCCCGCCATCATCAGGCCAACGACGCTGAGCCCACCGATCGCGAAGAAGTAGAGAAGTCCAAGCTCGAAGCCCATACTCGTGAGCTCTGGTGCAAACGGAATCACCAGCAGGGTCATGAAACTTGCGAGATAGACGACCACAGGCGCAAGGGTGAAGACCGGCACATCAACGCTCGGTGGCGTGTAGTCCTCTTTCATGAGCACCTTGAGGCCGTGCACCACACTCATCACTGCGCCTGCTGGTCCGATGCGATCGGGTCCAATGCGCAAGTTCATGAGCGCGATGATCTTCATCTCCATATAGATCAAGAGGAATGCGACGGGCACTGAGATGAGGAAGGTGACAACGGCGGCAACGAGAAAGCGCACGATCGGCAGATTTGCGCCAATTGTTGCGGCGATAGCGCCACCAAATGTGGCGAGGAGGAGCGTGGTGAGCGCGCCACCAATAGCGAGAACGGGGAGCAGCACCGCTAGTGCGCGGCCGG
>Ga0315899_10005364_pt1 | contig 13850 bp, 10 predicted proteins | sample LakEriMetagenome_2_FD_203518 | JGI IMG/M metagenome (GOLD analysis project Ga0315899, IMG submission 203518) | Freshwater fungal communities from buoy surface, Lake Erie, Ohio, United States - Buoy 4 MA112 | ecosystem: Environmental > Aquatic > Freshwater > Lake | place: USA: Lake Erie, Ohio...
CATGACGTTCAATAAATACATTCCCGTTTATAAAAGTAATGTTGTCGCGTTTAATTCTGTAGTAAATTTAAATTTTGGTAATCCTACGTTCATTACAATGTCGCAAGCCGGAGGTGATGACATTCTGCGTGGTTATGCAAAGAACAGATTTCGTGATCACAACTTTGTTGGCGCGCAAACAGAGTATAGATTCAAAATTTGGAAACGTTTTGGAGGAACTGTTTTCGCCGGTGCAGGCGATGTGTTCAGAGATCCGAAGGATGTTTCCTGGAATACCGTGAAATATTCGTACGGCGCAGGATTGCGGTATATGGTTAATCGCAAGGAACGACTCAACATACGTTTAGATTACGGCATTGGCAGAGGTAATAGCAGTTTTTATATTATGATTACGGAGGCATTTTAGCGAACGCGCAGCCGATTGTCGGCCAATGTTTACTTCACGTAGTTATAAATTCCCATGCGCTGCGGTAGCCGTTTATCTCTTCGGCGTAATCCAGAAAAGATTTGTAGAAGGAATGAGCACCCAGTGTCGCGCTGTCACCAATAACAATTAGTTTTCGTTTAGCGCGTGTTAATGCCACATTCATACGACGTGTATCCGAGAGAAATCCGATTTCATTCCTGTCGTTACTGCGTGTCATGGAAATGCACATGATGTCGCGCTCTTGTCCCTGGAATCCGTCTACCGTGCGAATGCTGAAGTGATGTCGCGATCCTGGGAACCAGGTTTGATCTTGCAGCAATGCTTGTAATTTTTCCGTTTGTTGTTTGTATGGCGCGATAATGCCGATACGCAATGGTTCATCCGGTCGTTGATCGTATTGCTGCAATACATTACCTAAATGCCGAATCAACAATCGCGCCTCTTCTTCGTTTTCGTAACTCAGTGTTTCGGGATGCTGATGTTCTTCATATCCGGTTCCTGCAGTATCAATAAATTCCAGCGGACGGTTCAATAGATCATCTGCTTCATCAAAGCTCAATAGGTTATCTTTTACATCAACATAAGCAGATAGCTCGTTGTTGTAAAACATCCGGTTGCTGAATCCCATTATCTTTTCATGCATACGATATTGCACGTTCAGGATTACCGCAACATTGGGATGAGCGCGGACAACCCGTTCAAACAAGGTGTATTTCAATCCGCCATCTTCTGCACGTTTCGACTTCACTGTTGGGGGAAGTTGCAAATGATCACCTGCAAAAACTACACGCTCACTTCTGATGATCGGAATCCAGGTCATGGGTTCCAGAGCTTGCGCAGCTTCATCAATGAAACAGGTTTTAAATCGTAAGTCGCGCATAAGTTTGCCTGCTGCAACAACGGGCGTGCATGCAATAACTTGCGCTTTTTCGAAACTATCCCATAAGATATAATCTTCGAGTGCAGAAGCATCCTTTTGTAATTGCCGTGCTTCTTGATACAATAAGTGCCTTTGTTCGCGTTCGGCATGACCGAAGTTGCGTTTGTATTTTTTGGCCATACTGAAGAACTCTTCGGCACGTTTTCGGAATTGTTTTAATTCTTTAAACGATTCGTGATTGGCCATTCGTGCGTCGAGTGTATTTTGCAATACTTCTTCCGAAACACGCGCCGGATTTCCTAAACGCAAAACGTTAATACCTTGTTGAACGAGTTTTTCAGTAAGCAAGTCAACTGCCACATTGCTCGGGCTGCAAACCAGTACTTGTTTTTCATGCATGAGTGTATGCATGATGGCACGAATTAATGTTGTGGTTTTTCCTGTTCCCGGAGGTCCATGAATAACAGCTACATCTTGAGCAGCGGCAATGAGATTAACCGCATTTTGCTGCGAACGATTTAGCCCCGACATACCCGGAACTTCCTCTACACGATGAAATGAAGGCGTTGTAATGCCGTAGAGCACATCACGCAGTTGAGCCAGTCTGCTATTTTCTGCTTCAGCAACTTTACCCAATGCGAATTTCATTTCACGATAGCCGGCTTCGTCAAAAAGTAAATTGATGCCGATCTTACCGCGTTCAATCCATCCGGGAAGTTCATCGGTATTAAATGCAATGCGCATTTTGTTTCCATGCACATGTTTAATGGTTCCTTGAATTTTCCAATGCTCACTGTTATCATCTCCGCTATTGGAAAAAATCTCTATTACTTTCCCGTTGGAAAATTGATGCAGTTCATTTTGTCCTTGTGTGCGTTCAAATTCGGCGGTAACATAATCGCCGACACCAAGTTCTTCAGAAGTTACATGAACCGGATACCAGGTTACGCCATTTTTTCTGCGTGCTGCAATGCTGTAGCGTTCGAATTGCTCGAGGTATTGTCGTAAATCTTCTTCCCGCTCAATATCCAATAATGACTGCAACTGCAGCAGTTGATCTTTTACCTTCATTTTTTGCCTTTAACTGCAATACGGTAAATGTCGATATAAACAGGCAAGTGATCACTGTATCCGCCAATATAACGAGAGCCGGCCCACGTACGCTTCGGTGATGGACCGTCACCTTTGTAAACTTCTGCAAACAGGCGATCCTGCTTAAAAATGTATGCGGTTCCACATTTTAATGTTGTTCCTCCATTAAGCGTTTGGCTCACCAGAATTTGATCCAACACCGATTTTTCTTTTTTATAATAATGCGTCCCATCACCCGCCTGCTTTATGGAATCCATCTTATTCTGAAGCGATACAACAGCTTTTAATGAAGCATCTCTCGGCTCATCGTTAAAATCGCCTAATGCAATAATTCGTGATCCTGCATCAATGGCTTTGAGGCTATCGCAAATCCGTTGTAATGTTTGTGCCGCAAGCAGTCTTCTGGGTCCGCTTTCTTGTTCTCCGCCGCGGCGTGAAGGCCAATGATTCACCATTACAAAGAGCGTATCTGTTTTTCCAAGAACACCTTTTACTAAAAGAATATCGCGAGTCGGATATGCGGTATCTGCCCATCCGGCAACCGGAACCATATACGATGTTAATACGCGAAAATCTTTTTTCTTATAAATCAACGCTACATCAATGCCACGTTTATCGCGCGAATTGTGATGCACGATCCCATACTTCTGTTTTTTCAATTTCGTTTTAGTAGTCAAATCTTCCAGCACTTTTCTATTTTCAACTTCCGCCATTCCTAAAATGGAGGGGCCTTTACCTTCATTCATGTCTAGTATAATATCAGAAAGATTGTTCAGCTTGGTCATGTAGCGTTCAGAAGTCCAAGCATTTTTCGCACGGGGCAAAAATTCTTCGTCGTTAATTGCAGGGTCGTTGATGGTGTCGTATAAATTTTCCACATTCCAAAAAGCTATACGATAATGCTGTGCATGGAGCGGCACAACAAAAAGAATAAGGACAGTGCATAGAAAAATTGCGAGGCGCATATTGAGTTATTTGGTGACGAATTAATGCTTATTGTCGATGAGTTCGTATCAGGTTGATTTTCAACATTACGGGTGGAAAACCTGTTGACAAGATAACTACGTAATTCCTTGGTAATGTGAGTATAGCATTATATTTGGTTAATTAAACGTAACATCATGAAGCAAATATCTGCATTAATTTTAGCGTTTGCCCTGCAAGTTACGGCAAATGCGCAAAGCAACCCGTCCGATATTGCAATGACCGGCTTTAATGCTGTTCCTACAAATAATCATGTGGTGGTATCATGGACGCCTGTTATGTCCGGAGTAATTTCTTATGAAGTAGAAAAGTCCAAGAACGGTTCTGAATACGTTGTTGTAAGTAAAGTGGAGCCGGGAACCGTTGCTGCAGATTTTGTGGAAACTGATTTTCAGCCGTATGAAGGCATGTCTTTTTATCGTTTGAAGTTTACAACCGAAGAGGGATTTACGTATTATTCGAACACTGTTCCGGTTAAATACACTAATGGTATAGCGGTTAGTCCGGTACCACAATCGGCTATAAAGGCAGATCAGAATCCTGACAAGACTGCTATTGTAGTTGTACGTAATGCAGCCGGCGAAGAATATTATTCTAAAGTAGAAGTTCAAAATTCCGGCGACCCTTTGGAAGTAAAAGATTTGGAACAACGTTTAACGTCCGGTACTTACACTATCGTAAGTTGTTCGGAGCAGAGTTATTTCTGCAAACAAATGCTGGTAAAATAAATAACCGCGATTAAGATGTTGATGCTCGTAATTCTACGAGCCTTTATTATTTTTAAAAAGTGAATTAAAATTTGTTATGTTATGCGAAACTTGTTTGCTCCGGCACTTTTATTTTTTTAGTCATGAATTTGCAAGCTCAACACCCGCGAAATTTTTCGGGCAAGTAGTCGGGACAATCAACTATTTATGGCACAATGGGCAAGTTGTCAACAGTGCCTATGCAGTTAAACGTGAATACTAAAGACAGTGCGGGCGTTTACTCCTAGCAGTTAATTTATGGTGATAGCGGGAAAGATATCCGCGCTTATGAATTAGTTCCGGTGGATACTTTAGTTGGAAAATGGAATGTAGATGAAAAGAATGGAATCGTTATTTCCGGCATTTTTAGAGGAAATAATTTTATTACTTCGGTCAAAGTCCAAGGCACGCGAATTACAATGATTTACTCTTTGCAGGTAGACACGCCGGTGGTAGAAGTAATCGCAGGAACAGATTCCGGAATATTAACTAGCGGAAAAGGAACGGAAGATGTGCTGACTGTAATTAGTTATGGTGTCAACAGTTATCAAAGGACAGAGTTACACACAAAATAAAATGATGGAGGTGTTTAGTTTATTGCCGTAACTTGCCTAGTAGTATAAACGAAAATCCGCTCGTCATGACTTACATCAAAACAGATATTCCCCAACCCGGAATAATTGAATTGTTATTTTACAAATCTTCTACAGGCAGTGCCTTGTCAAATCTTGCCCACACCTTATTGCTCGGGCCGTCAACGTTAACATCCGGTGAACGGGAATTGATTGCAGCGCATGTTTCGCGGTTGAATAACTGCGAGTTTTGTCACGAATCGCATGCGGCTGCTGCAACTACACATCTTGGTGACAATGGTAAGGCCATAGCTTGTTTGCGGGAAGACATTGAGAGCATGCCTGTAAGCCATAAGCTGAAAGCGCTGTTACACATTGCAACGCGTGTGCAACAAAGCGGTAGAAATGTTTCTCCGGATTTGATAGAAAATGCACGCAAAGCAGGAGCATCCGACGAATGTATTCATGATGCCGTACTGGTAGCTGCCGCATTTTGTATGTACAACCGTTATGTCGATGGAATGAACACGATGTTACCGGAAAGCAAAGACGAGTACATTGACATGGGTAAACGTATGAGTAAAGGTTATAAGTATCCTCCTGCAATTATTCGATGGTTCGTGAAGAATGTCATGCGCAAGAATCCGGTGAAGATAAAACCAAGAAACGAAAAGGCTTTCGCGGAATAAATCAGAAATTGTAACCGCCATTAACCATTACGGTGAGTTCTGAAGTAGCACGTGTAGTAACGGTAGCAGGTAGTCGATTAACATAATTCGCATTAATGCTGAATGAAGGTGTTCCGTACTTTTTGTTTTTCAGTTTCGGATTTATGGCGCAGGTGAATCGATGATTCATCAAATGTGATTGTAGTTCATTCAATACGAGTGAACGATTGTACGTTGAACCTAGCGATATACGGGTAATTCCCAATGTTTTTTGAGCTTGCAAGCCCGGACCAAGTTGCATTGTAGAAACGAGATTGTTTGCAGTTACCGCTGCATTACTCATCAAGCTAATACTCCACTTTTTCGGTGCATGAGCAATAGTCCATGCAATATTCGCATTTGCCATATGCGTCCCGGGAAGTGCAACTCCGCTTTGCTGTTGTCCTGTTTGTTGATACATCAATGAACCGGAGATACTGTTTTTCCATGTTTTCTTTCCAAACGATTTGACTACCATCAACTGACCTTGTTGTGCAAGCTGATAAAAGTCGAGTGTATCTGCAGGTGTTGGCACCCAGAACGGATCCGTAATAGGACGACGATTGGTATATGCCGTGAAATTCGAATAGGAAGCAGTTGCAGAAAAACCTTTAGTTGTTTGAAATGCAGCATTCACCGATCCAACGCAACGAAACGATGTTGCTGCCTGCAAACCATCCAGATTATTGCGTTGTCTTCCGATGTTGGTTTGTAGGTTTAATTTTCCTTTGAATAAACGCACGGCCGGTTGAACCGTAATGTTTTGAAGGTCATTATTAAAGAAATAGGCACCCAACGATTGGTAGTTGGGATCAACGTGTTCGTACTGTAGTTTCACGGAAAATATCTTATCCGCATAACCGAATGCAAATTTTCGCGCTTGTCTAAATGTAGTGGTACTTCTGGTAGTCAACATCCATTTTTGCCAGCCGGTAAAGTCGGTAGTTTCTTCTTCCGAAAATATGTTTCGTGTTAATCCACTCATTGCAGCATCTACGTCCAATTGAAATTTCTTCATCAACTTAATATTCGACTGAATGGACACCGCCGTATTTTCCATAGGCGTTAAAAAGGAAGCAGCAGGGAAGATGAGGAGCGATGCAGCATCGTCGTAGGCATGAAAGTAAGTGGCAGATACACTGATCTTTTCGCTCCTGAATCCCATTTTCCCGGCTAATCCCATTCTTTGAAACGAAGCCGATTCGTTCGCAAGTGATGAAGAATCGAACGCTACAGCTTTCTTCAACCGTCCGTACATCGCAGAAAACTCCATGTTTTTCGGTGTCAGTTCAATCGCTCCTCCTGCAAACACATGGCCTGCTAACGTGAACGGAGAATAGTTAACCGAAGTAATTCCGAAATGCCCTTTGGCCCATTTGTAGGTGGGATGCACGCTTTGCATATTGAATGGCTGCGTGTAAGTAACTTGATTATTTGTGTAGGAAAATGTGAATGGTAAACTCACATCTAAAATATTCACGGCAACATTTCCATTAAAATACCATGCGAACGGATCTCTGCGCTGATCAAACCCTTGCGCATCGTAGAAGATGGAATTCAGCTGCAGTCCGCCCCCGATGCTTACCATATCCTTCTTTCCGATCTTCTCCAGATTTTGAGTAAAACCGTTTAACGCAAATAGTAACGCTATTAACGTTATACACCATCGGATTATCTGTAAACGAATGTTCATCATTGCGTGACAACAATAATGAGTTCTGCAGCATCAAATTCTGCAATTATGCGAACTACATAGGATCCGGGAATAGGATTTGGAATAGCTACCGGTCCTGTCCAACTATCAGTTTCCGATACAGGAATGCGAACGCGTTCATTTCCCGAAGCATCGTGTACGGTAATAACGAAATGTTGTTTGGCATGTAAGGAAATGCTCAGGTTAAATTGTCCGTTGTTCGGATTCGGATAAACGATCATCGTATCAATTCCAAGGTTGTTCCAATAGTCTGCATACGTGGAGTCAATAACTCCAAAGCAAACGGATTTTGTTAATGTTAACTCGCAGGTGCCATACCAGATGTGCATGGTAGCGTTAAAGCATCCGGTGTCTTGAGCAATTATGTAAGGTGAAGCCGACGTTCCCCCAACTATGGAAACGGTACTCGGGAAATCCCACGAAACGGAATCAGGACGCGGATTCGAGATGTCAACAAATACCAGCGTGTCGTTTAACTGTGCTCGTGTCGATACGATGAAGGTGGCCGCAGGAAGTAAACTGTTTGCATCAATGTCTGCTTGCAATGTGCGGGTACAGCCCAACGAGTCGCGTACAATAAACGAATACGAACCGAATGGTAATCCTGAAAATATACCGTTGTTCTGCCACGTCAATCCGTTATCAATAGATATTTCGTAGGGAGGAACACTTCCATAGGGATACACTTGTATCTCGCCACCCGCACTGTTCGGGTCACACGGTTGAAATGACAAGGTTGAATCATTTATTGGCGATGCAGGAGTAATCAAAATAGAATCTGTTCCTATACAACCTGCATTATCAGTAACAATAGTTGTAAAGTACAAGGTATCACTCGGATAAACGGTGACAGGACTGCCGGTGCCGGCATTATTGTTCCACGTAATTTGAAATGGCGGAGTTCCACCAATCGGCGCGGCTTGCAGCACTGCACCTGAAGCATGACATATAACTGTGTCGTTAGATGTTGTCAACAAAAGTTGAGGTAGATAACTGACTAAAACGGAATCTGTTCGTGAGCATCCGTTCAAAGTATCCGTTACAACAACATAATGCCATCCTGTATCTGCTGTGGTGATTTGAAAACCGGAATAATTCCCTGTAGGAGTTGTCCAATTGCAATTAGCAGATTGAGTTAGTGATGTACATAGAAGCGAAGCACTGTCGTTGCTGCATGTAATTGTCGGATTAGGTGTAATTAGATTAAGCTGCGGCGGTGTAAACCATGATTCAATTATCGAGAAGTTTGAATTATTGACACAACCGTTAATCATGTTCGTAACAGTGAGTTGGTAAGCGCCTGCCGTATTTACGTTAGCCGGATTTCCCAAATTGGTTTGCGCGGTATCTTGCCAGAATAGTGTCGTTCCTGTTGTTGCTGATGAACCGGTTAAAAGGGTAGAGGGCTGTGCACATGTGAGTGTGTCGTTGGTGACAGTAAATGTCGCACCGGGCAGTACGCGATTTTCATCCACGAACAGTGTATCAAATGAAGAACACTCGTTCCTGCGTGATGTTACTTGTAATAAGTAGTTATCGCTGATAACAGCATATGCCGGATTGGTGAATGAGGACAAGGAAGGACTCGTCCAGGTGATGGAGTCGTTCGGATAAAGTCCGGATGCATCTAATACAACTGTATCTACACTACAAGTTAAATCCGAAATTGAAGTCCAAGGTTGTATGACAGGTGGCAAAGTATCCGCAACAATTGCAGCACTGTCCGTATTCGTGCAACCGTTCGGTGCCGTAACCAAAAGTGTATACATCCCGGTTATTCCCGAACTAATAGTATCTGCGCCCGAACTTGCCGGTCCGGACCAACTGTACGTTACGCCGGGTGTTAAACTACTTCCTCGCAACGTTGCCACCGGTTGATTGCAAGTTGTTGAGTCTGATGCCCCCGCATCTACATCCGGTTTTGGCAGTACTGTAATGGTATAAGATCGTGCTGATAAAGACACGATGCCACATCCTGAAACTCCGCGTACCTGAACTGCAAATGTTCCCGTTGTGGTATTGGGAACAGCAATTTGAACAGAAGGTCCATTGGGAATTAATGTTGCGGAATTGCTCGGGATACAAATCCAGTTATAGGAATAGTACGAAGCAGATGGCGCAATTTGTAAGAATCCCGTATCACCTTGACAAATCGTATTGGTAGGAAAAATAAAATTATTGGGTTGTTGCTGAGGTCGCAGGCAATAACTGAACAAACGAACAGATGTACTTGATGTATTTATATTGCCGTGTTGTGTAAAACGTTCCGCTTCGAACAAATATCCGTTCATAACCATCAAACCATTGTTGATATAGGAATTCATCGCGGTTTGATTGCTGTTGTATTGTTTAATCGTTTGCAAAACAGCTCCACGATAAAAGCATTTATATAATCGGTGACCCGGATTCAATCTGGAGTTACCATCAAATGTGGCGAGAAATAGAGTGTCCTTATGCAATTCAATCTCCACACGAACGTTGGGTATTTCGAAAGGAACGTTCAGTGAAAATGCAACATGGCGTTTGTAATAATTGATCGTGTTTACAACAACAAAATTCTCCGCTGTTTGCTGATTGGTTGACATGTAAAAAGACCCGACTACATACGCAGTATCACCACGTACCACAAAGTCGGTGAAGTAATGATCGGTCAACGCGTCGGTTTGCAGTATGATTTGCGGACTCCCGGTTGTTGTGTTGATTTTGTAAATGCGCGATTGAGGCAGCGTGCTAGATGCAGTACGTGCAAAAATTTGATTCGTGCCCGGAAGTAATTGCCGCACAACTCCGGTAAGTGTAGACGTGAATGTGGTTACACTTCCGGTGAAAGTTAGTTGTGCAAAATTGGTGCGCGCGGTAGATTGAACAGTTGTAAATCTTCCTGCCACATACAAGAAGTTGTTGTGAATGAGCAGCGAGAATATGGTGTCGCTGGTTGAACCTGTTCCGGTTGTAAGTATGTTGATCAAGTTACCTGTAGATGCGCGTACTGCAGCGATGTTCCTTCTGTTTACTCCATTAATTTGATCAAAACGTCCTCCGATGTATACCGTGTCGCCGTATCTCGCTAGCGCATGCACTTCGCCGCCTGCATTTACCGTAACAGACCACGGTAATAACGCTCCCGTATAGGTTGTTATTGCTGCTAAGCCTTGGCGCGGTTGTGTTCCTGCTGTGCTGAATTTTCCTCCAACATAAATAGAGTTGTGTATCGAATCGCCATAAAGTGCACGCAGGTTGGTCGGATTTACATTTTGTCCGGGGCAAATTCCGCTGTTGCATTCCAGTAATGGAAATACCGTTCCGGACGGAGTTTGTCCGAAGCTAACAGCGCTGAACGCCAACAACAGTGCAAGAATGAATGTCCGCATAAAAGGATGCGGAAGATAGAAAAACCGTGTCGAAGGATTCGGTAACAAACGGTTAATTTCGGTTTATGCGAATTATTCCATGAAGCCTTTTCCCAAAAGGATTTTCTGGATGCATTTTTCAATGCGTGCTTCCCGTGTGGTACTTTGTTTCGCCTGACCAATGTGTAGATAGTATCCGCGTTTTCTGCCCGGAGTTAAAGCTTCAAATGCAGCTTTTAATGTCGGGTCACTGTTTAATTTGCGCTGCAATTCTTCAGGTACTTCGTATTCTTCAATAGGTTTGAATTTCACCTTAGCGCCTGAATTCTCTAATTCTATTGCTTCAAAAAGATAAGCGCGGATATCATCTTCCAATCTGATGATCTCGTTGATGTCTGTAAACTTAAACTGCCGCGTAGCTTGCGAATCAGCACCCGGCTGTATCAGCAATTTCTTTTCATCGCGAAGTAATGCGCCTTTAAAAAAACTCAGTGAACAGAATTCTTTGAACGCACCAATAATTACTACATTTTTCTTGCTGTGCGTGTAGCAAGCAACGCCCCATTTTAATTCTTCATTAAGGTCACACGAGTTGACGATATCGCGCAGCAACGCCATTTCCGGACGCCACCGATTCACCTTACATTGCGGTGTTGCCATCAGTTCACATCGACCACAACCTTGGTTAAAATAAATGTCAACTTTCGGATTCATAGTTGTTGCAAAGTTATTTTCTGTTTACTCTCCAATCTTTCGAAGATTCTCAGAGTGACTTTAGTTCTTAGAAATCAAATTTACTAAAGGTACATACGAAACTTAAGCTACGAACTTTACGCGTTATGATCAGGAGCGCATCTGTTTAGCTTCAAAATACCGGATCTCCCGCTTTCGTGCATTCACTTGCGTTTCTTACTCAATCGGGGCTAGTAAATTCCGGCAGTGCTTTACATCAACAAGCAGGCGTCGGAGCTTCGCGAAGAACATCTCCGGTAGTATCAATAAAAAATCCCGATGTGATTCGGGATTATTTATTGATATGTCAATGATCTATTATACAGTCATGATTTCTTTTTCTTTCGCTTCCAGATGCTTATCCACTTTAGCACTGTACGTGTCGGTCAGCGTTTGAACTTTCGCCTCAGCTTCTTTCCCTTCATCCTCCGGCAGTCCTGCCTTAATCAACTTTTTAATTTCTTCATTTGCATCACGACGCGCATTACGCACACTTACTTTGGCGTGTTCACCTTCTTCTTTAGATTTTTTTACCAATTGTTTACGACGCTCTTCGGTCATCGGAGGAATAGAACAAATGATAACAGTTCCGTTATTGCTGGGAGTAAAACCCAGGTTAGCGGCAAGAATTGCACGCATCAGCGGATCCAACATTGATTTTTCCCACGGTTGAATGGAAATTGTTCGAGCGTCGGGAGTATTTACATTGGCAACCTGACTGAGTGGAGTCATCGAGCCGTAATAATCAACAAGAACACCTTCAACCATAGAAGCACTGGCGCGACCGCCACGAATTTTGGTCAGTTCCACTTCCAGGTGATTTACGGCATCGGACATGGACTCTTCCGTAGTATCTAAAATCAATTGAACTTCTTCATTCATAATTAAAACGTTTTACGGTTCTAAAGTTAGCAAATAGCTGTAGCTTATTTCAATTCCACGATAGTTCCAACAGACTCTCCATTTATAACACGCAACAAATTGCCCTTGGTATTCATGTCGAATACGATGATCGGTAAGTTGTTTTCTTTGCACAGTGTAAAAGCCGTTAAATCCATCACGTTCAGATTTTTCTCATAAGCCTCATCGAATGTGATACGCTCGTACTTCGTTGCTGTTTTATCTTTCTCCGGATCGGCAGTGTAGATACCATCTACACGAGTTCCTTTCAGTACGACATTGGCTTCAATTTCAACAGCGCGTAAAGTTGCAGCAGTATCTGTGGTGAAATACGGATTACCTGTACCGGCTCCAAATATGACTACACGATTTTTCTCGAGGTGGCGTACGGCGCGTCTGCGAATAAATGGTTCGCTGATTTGACGCATTTCAATTGCAGATTGCAATCGTGTTGGAACACCCGCTTTCTCTAGTGCCGATTGCAATGCCAGGCTGTTAATCATTGTAGCCAGCATGCCCATGTAATCGCCTTGAACGCGATCAATACCGCCTTTTTCGGCTTGTATTCCACGAAAAATATTTCCACCACCAATAACAATGGCCACTTGTGCACCGGCATCGACGATTGTTTTTATTTCTGCTGCGTATTGCGTTAGCAGATCGTTGTCAATGCCATACTGCTTCGATCCCATAAGCGCTTCACCGCTTAACTTCAATAAAACTCTATTGTATTTCATGCCATTGGTATTTGGTCAAAAAAAATCCCTCCGAATGGGAGGGATAAATTATGTAAAAATTAATTATCCGAGAGCGATACGCTTGAAGCCGGTAATTTTAGCTTCTTTGTCTGCATCAGCAAGATATTGTGCTACTGTTTTCTTTCCGTCTTTAATGAACTCCTGGTTAACCAAAGTTGATTCTTTATAGAATTTATTGATTTTACCTTGAGCGATTTTCTCTACCATGTCTTCCGGCTTCCCTTCAGCACGAATTAATTCGCGGGCAATTTCCAATTCACGATTTAACATTTCCTGATCCACATCCTCCTTGTCCAAAGCAACGGGAGCCATAGCTGCAACCTGCATCGCGATATCTTTCGCAACGTTTTCAGGAACTACTTTTGAGAAGCCGACAATACATGCCAATTTGTTACCCGGGTGGTTATAAGCGATAACCATTCCTGCTTCATGTTGCTCGTAACCTGACAATTCAATCTTCTCTCCAATCTTGCCCACCATTTCGATTACCTTCTCGCCTATAGAAACACCCTCATAAGGCAGTGCTACCAAGGCAGATAAATCGGCAGGTTTGCTGTTCAACGCAATTTCAGCGAAAGCGTTAGCAGTCCTATCGAAATCTTCGTTTTTAGCAACGAAGTCAGTTTCGCAGTTCAAAACAGTAACAATTCCACGGGTTCCGTTGGATTTAGCAACAACTAAACCTTCTTTAGCATCACGTTCGCTACGGTTAGCAGCAACTTTTTGACCTTTCTTACGAAGAATGTCAACCGCTGCTTCGAAATCACCATTAGCTTCGGTCAACGCTTTTTTGCAATCCATCATACCGGCACCTGTCATGGTGCGCAGTTTATTTACATCTGAAGCAGTAATAGTAACTGACATGGTAATATTGTATTCGAATTAGTAGTAAATCTATTAAGCGCGGCTTGGTCTACGAGCTCCGCCTTTAGAAGCAGGACCTTTAGAAGCAGGACCTTTGGAAGCAGGACGCTTTTTGCGTTCGCTA
>Ga0315899_10005365_pt1 | contig 13848 bp, 11 predicted proteins | sample LakEriMetagenome_2_FD_203518 | JGI IMG/M metagenome (GOLD analysis project Ga0315899, IMG submission 203518) | Freshwater fungal communities from buoy surface, Lake Erie, Ohio, United States - Buoy 4 MA112 | ecosystem: Environmental > Aquatic > Freshwater > Lake | place: USA: Lake Erie, Ohio...
TAAAACTTTAATACAAGAACTCTTTAAAAACATTTAAAGTAATTTAAGAATAAGAAGCATGAATGAATCGACACTTAAAGACAGAAAACCAGCTTGTAACAGCGTGCAAGCGCCATAACCCTGCCGCAGGCGCAACACAGGGTTACGATCGCCTGCACGCGGAACGTTATGGGATAACATCCTATCTTCGCAAAAAACCGACACCATGAAAAAATCACTACTCGCTTTTCTAATAGCTGCTGCGCCACTTTTCGTTTTCGCACAACTCCCCTCCTACCTCCCCACCGAAGGCCTTGTGGGCTGGTGGCCGTTTAATGGAAATGCAAATGATGAGAGTGGGAATGGGAATGATGGGGTGTTGAATGGGGCGACCTTGACAAATGATCGCTTCGGATATAGCTCCTCAGCAGTCAGTCTAGATGGAATCAATGATAAAATCGAATTTGAGAACAATGGACTCGGCTTAGGATCCGGAAGCTTTACCATTAACTTCTATTTCAAATCAAATGACTTAAATGGTGTAGGGCACTTTCTAAGGACCGGCAGCCGAACAAATACTGATTTTGACATATACTACATAAATAATGTGCTCTATGTTGGAACTTACAATTCATTTTCTAACCAAACGTCAATTCCCTTTGTCAACTATTTAAACGACGAATGGCATAGCTTAGTAATTAGTTGGGATGGAAATAATATGGCTACATCCCTGAACAATAACCTTCTAGCCACAATTACTCCTCCATATGCTGCAACCTCCTCAACAATGACAATTGGAGAAGATGGAGGAGGTTATTGCAATGTTGACATCGATGACGTCGCCATCTACAACCGCGCCCTCACTCCCGAAGAAATCACTGCTCTTTACACCGGTGTACCTAACGACAATAGCAACGGAGGCAGCACCGCAAGTACCTCAGTCCCCGCCGCCATCGCCTACCAAGCCGTCGCGCGCGATAATCAAGGACAATCGCTAAGCGACACCGACATCCAAGTGAAATTCACCCTTCTTGCCGACTCCTTGACCGGCGCAGCTGAATACTCGGAATCACATTCACTCACCACCAACGCACTAGGTCTTTTCACCACAGCTTTTGGCGCGGGCACTCCTCTATTCGGAACGTTTACAGGTATCAACTGGGCTGCGGGAAACAAATACCTGAAAGTAGAACTCGATACCGGTGCCGGTTTTGTGGATATGGGCACGCAGCAGTTGCTGTCGGTTCCTTATGCCATTCAAGCGAAGAAATCAACACTTCTTGAAAACAATGCTCTTCCTGTATACTCCGGAAACGCCGCTGCACTCGCCGGCGGATTGGTAGCCGGACAGCTATATCGCACCGCCACGGGCGATTTGAAGATTGTGTATTGATACCTTATCTTTGTGAATGAACGTTCAAATTCTTCGCAATGAATTACAACATGTCCTTTCAGGAAAGAGCTCAGTTAGGTTTGGTGGAACTCTCCAATCAATCGCCCGTTACCTTGGAAATGGCGCGGGAACAAGCAGAGCGATTGAAGATCAAAAGCGTTTCAAAAAACAAGAAGAGGAGAGCCTAATACCCTTCATTGCTGACAATAAGCTGTGGCTCCATAACATTGACTTCAGCCAATATGTGAGCGAAGGAGCCGAACAACGCGTTTTTCTGCAAGACAATCGACATGTAATAAAACTGAACGACGCCATCTACTATCGGTGCTGGTTGGAGTATTTTCAGAATCTTCTACTACATAATTATTTTTTCGTAGATACCGCCTACCAGTTCTTAGGTTTTATAAAGGAAAACAATCACTTATACTGCGCAATCCAACAAAACTACGTTTCCACAGATTCGGGCACCGAGATTGAGTCTGTTAAATCGTTTATGGCCGCAAATGGCTTCCGAAATAATCGCAACAACGATTATATCCATGATGAACTCGGCATCATCATCGAAGATCTACATGATGAAAACGTATTGACCAAGAATGAAGTCCTGTATTTCATTGACACCGTATTCTACACCACCGATAAATTTTGGAACTCTGAGCTGTTATCGCTGGAAACAATCATCCCATAACAGCACATAAGCGTTAGCGGGCGGAAGTGCTTAACTACACTTCCGCCTTTTTATATACATTAGTGCCAATACGGTGCGGTAGTGTTGGCAAGCCCGCCAACGACAAAGCGCGGACCGTTGGCAGTAATGCTATTAAGACAGACAATCAAGAAATATGAAAGACTTTTACATACAAGGATATTACCTTAGAGACTTAAGAAAAAAGTTTGACGAAAGAGTATTTGCAATTCCACAAATACAAAGAAGCTATGTTTGGAAAAAGGAAAACATATGCAGACTGATGGATAGTATTCTTAACAACTACCCTATTGGTATTGCTTTAGTTTGGGACACTAAAACAAGCAAAGCTTTTGAAATCAGACCAAACACTAAAACTATTATTCCACAGTACAACAAAAATGCTCAAACAGCAGAAGTAATAATAGACGGACAACAAAGACTTTCTACTATCTACGGTGTTCTAAACGGAATACAACCAAGTAATGACGTCAACTCTAAAATCAACTTCAACGAACTTTTTTTTGATTGTGACAAGAACTCAGTGAACAGGTTTATATTCAAGAGAAAGGTTTCAGAGACTGAAAATTTAATCAACTTAAAGGAACTTCTAGACACCCAACCGGCACAACTCTCAAAACGCCTCCGACTTAAAAAATATCAAGCAGCAGAGGCAAAAAAATGCTATGATGCTTTTTACAGTTACAAATTTAACATACTAAAGTTCACTGGATTCGATTTTGAACAAGCGAGAGAAATATTTATCAGAGTTAACTCGGCTGGAATGAAATTAAACCGTGCAGATGAACTATTTGCTTTAGCTACTACAGTTCATTTAAGAGACCATGTAGAAGACACAAAGAAAGACTTAAAGAACGGCTTTAGGGAGATTTCAGATGACGCAATGCAAAACACAATAGCACTTTATTACGGTGCTGACAGAATTGGTGGTGCTGAATTCAAAGGAATTCTGAATAAGCATTTGAGCAAAAACACAAAAGAAAGTGATTTCAGAGCTGAGTGGAAAAAGATTGAGAACGGATATAGACTTTGCGTGGACTTTCTTGCTTCTGAATTTCTAATCAAAGACTTGAAAGAACTACCGATTTCAAATATGTTTTCAATGCTATCGTTTTTCTTTTCTGTAAATGGTAAAAAGGCGACTACTTATCAAATAAAGCAAATCAGGAAATGGTTCTGGCACACCTGCATCTTTAAACGCTATTCAGGTAGCGAATTCAATAAGAATATTCCAACTGACATTAAGTTTTTCAGATCATTAGCAAATGGCAAACAAGTAAGCTACACCATAGACAAGAAAGTTAATGTTTATGATTTTATGCGTTCAGACTACAGAGAGAATAGCTCAATAACCATTGCTTATTATTTAATGCTAAAGAGTAAAACACCTCTTTATCTTGTTAGTGGCAGACCAATGTTGCTAGACAATGTATCATCTATTTCAAACAAGAAACACCGACATCACATTTTCCCTAAGGCTTTGCTTGAAAGTAACGGAATGAACGAGAAATGGATAAACTGCATAACAAATATTTGTTTCCTTGAAGCAGACCAAAATCAATCCATAGGAAGTTCTCTACCAAAAACATACCTTTCAAGGTATGAACATTTAAAACATTTTAGAAAAGTAATGACCTCACATTTAATTCCCGTTCATGCTGACAGTAGCGTTTGGAGCAATAAGGTAACCACAAGTTTCCTTGACTTCATAAATGAACGAATACAAATTATTACAACCGAAATTGAAAAACTTGCAGGGACAATTTTGTTTGAAAGATATGACGAATTAAAAAGACTTTAGAATGACGAAAAACAAATGCAGACAAAGCCCAAAACACATGCTTAACGACAGCCCGGCAGTTGGTGGTTCTATATAAAATTCGGTTATGGTTGAACATGGTGCTCCCGCGATAAGCGTGGTCGGGTTTTATGACAGACCTAAGGAAAGCATCTGGCCGAAATAACCCACTAGCAAAGCCCCCAACAAAAAAAGAAGATTACTCCTTCACAAATCGAATCGTTGACGCGCCCTCTTGACTAGCGATTCGCAAAAAGTAAATCCCGCTCTCCAAGTGAACTGTATCCAGTGTCTTGCTATCTAAGACATCCACCTGAACCTGTTTGCCTTCAACGGAAAAAACACTGCAATTCGCAGCTGTTAGGGGTTGTGAAAATCCTTGAACCGCCAATTTATCGGTTGTCGGATTGGGGAATATCGAAATCTCTTCCACTATTAAATCGCTCACATCACTCGCCAGGATCCGTCCGTTGATGTCGTATTGCATGAAGAACTGCCAGATTTTCTCAGAAGCGCTAAAATCGTTGTTGGTTACACCAATGGTAAAGAATGAACCAGGCCAGGTATGACCGCCGTCGATTACCTGATAATGCTCCACATCCACCCCGTTGTCTCCTCCCGAATAAATGGAATGCACAGCAGTGCATCCATCGACTAAGTTCACATTGGGAACATCGGTGATTTGAGGAGTGGGTGAGCAATTATTGAAATCTACCCAATAGGCTATTACATTCGGGATGGCCTCCATCAATGGATTTCCATTATATGGAACCGTTTCATCAGCCGTACCGTGAATTTCTAGAACCGGCATGGGATGTTGTGCGTTGCACGTTTGCGATTGATTGACATTCATCGTTCCTGTAACCGAGGCAATTGCTGCAATGCGGTCACTCAGGGAACAAGCAAGCGTATAACTCATAAATCCACCATTCGACATACCGGTGCTGTAAACGCGATCCAAATTGACAGAATAAGCATCCGCTATAGAATCAATTAAGGCGCCGGTGAAACCTATATCGTCCACTGCTCCACCCCACCCTGAATTCCAATAGGTCGTGCCTGTAGCGTCCAGCGTTCCCAGAGGATGTACCAGTAAAAATCCGGCAGTATCAGCTATAGCACGAAAATCCCCGTAGAACATTTGTTCAAATGCGTTGCTGGTGTATCCATGGAAATTCAACACCAACGGTGCCGGTGTTCCGGGTGTGTAGCTTGCCGGAACATACAATATGTAGGAGCGCGTCAATCCGTCGTGCTGCAGTGTTCCATTAATGGTTTGCTGTCCGAACATGGCAAACGGCAAAAGGAAGAAGAAAAAGAAATATCTCATGCCGAAAAGTACTGAGGATTTGATTAAACCTCAGTAAAAACAATTAACGGGATTGTTACGATTCTCTGCCCTATCGACTGAAATAGCCACAAGCAAAAGCAAGTCTCTTGAAAACAAACTCTCTCTTCAATCTTACCATCAGAGAAAGGAATGATATTATCGCTATGTTTGACAAAGAGCAAAACTGCAGTGCCTATGTTATAAATGAACTACAGAAATTCTAGTTCAGATCGATTTTATCAGAACGCCAGAAAAGACAGGGGCGAGAATAATTTATTTACTCATCATGAAATTCAATAAAATATCAGACTCCTTGTATCAATTCTTTCTCTCTGAAAAGAATAAAAAAAACATCGAGCGGGTTTTCTTGCTGGTAGCTATCGGCAGTTTTATTCTTCACCTTCTCATTATTGGCTGTGTGCATTTACACCTGATTCCTATTAGTGAACCCTCGCATCTGTTCGTTAACCCAATAGCCGCGATCTACACTCCATTCTCCTTCATCCTTGTTTATGAAGTGTACTTACTCATCTATTATCTTCCCAAATCAACATCCATCTACGTATCGAAGCAATACGAGATTATTACGCTGATTGTTTTTCGACGACTGTTTAAAGACTTATCCAATTTAGATCTGGTTGCCAATTGGTTCAACAATAAAAATGACTTGCAGTTTACGTTTGACTTAATCACATCACTTGTCTTGTTTCTACTGATTTATTTATTCCATATTTCGCATTCAAAGAAACAGGATTCGTCGAATACTCCCCCGGAAACATTGCATCGAATTCACCGTTTCGTTCATGTAAAAAAGTGGATGGCTATTGCGTTAGTACCCTTGCTTTTTTGCATATCGGTATACTCGCTCATAAGTTGGAGCTCAGGCATCATCGAACCGGACGCATCCGATCTCAGCTCACTGAAGAACGTGAATAATATTTTCTTTGAAGAGTTTTTCAATATTCTCATTATTACCGATGTATTCCTGCTGCTTTTCTCATTTTTCCATACCGATCATTTTCACAAGGTCATACGGAATTCCGGATTTATCATCTCAACCATTCTCATTCGAATTTCATTTACAGTTGAAGGTATCACGAACAATGTTCTCATTGTATCAGCTGTCATATTCGGACTTTGTGTGATTTTGATACACAATAAGTTTGAAAAACACTCGGAATTGGATGAATCATCCATGAGCAAAGAACTTGAGGATTAATTGTTAGCTGTCTAAACCATGCAAACGGCTACAATACTAATTTGCAACATACAATTTGCGATTCTTAATGTACATAGAACCCAATGGGACTTCCACTAGCTCTCTGCCCATTAAATCGAATATTCTATCATCATCGGACTCATTGCTTGAAAGCTCTGATATTCCGGCGGCAATACAATCATCCAGATTCGTGTTTAGTCTAATCCATCTGTACGAAGATTGGACGTCCACAAAGTTTAGGATATTACCCTCGCATTCGAATTCTACTAATTGCGCGGCGATATTCCCAAAGTGGTAATCAATTGTGAGTGTATCGTTGGCGAACCAATAAGGATTTGTCCCGGGAAGTGCGTTCTCGTCGCCTGCTTCGAACGTATTGTATAGAGAATCACAGTTCCCTTGTGTGCAGTAATACGTATACTTAACGCCATCTTCTAAGATGTACAAGGTGTTTGAAAAACCTTCCGGCATCCATTTACCTTCAATAGAGTATGTAATTTGCGCTTGTGCCTGTAATCCAAAAGACACAAGTAGTACCAACAGTAATCGTTTCATCATCTTTTGATTTTCTTGAATTTACCGTAAAAATAAGCTCCATCTGATAGGTATCTCTGCTTGAAACACCTCTAGTATCATTCTTTTTCACCGTCCTAATTAACAGATCATCACACGAGCGCACCAAATACTCACATAGCTTCGTGTCGGGAAATAAAACCAACTCTCTCGAGTTTAATCCTGAGTCATTTGAAATCATTACCATACATAGTTTTCATAGCCCTGTTATTGTCTGTGTTGTTCCAAGGTCATGCTTGCAGCGGGTACAAGATTACCATGGGCGATAAGACCTTTCTCGGCAGCAACGAAGACGCCTGGAGAACAACGCCACATATATGGTTTGAAGCAGCGAAATTAGTTGGCAACTATGGTGCGGCATTCACGGGTTCACGCTACGACGGAGAAAACGGATACGCGCCACAATCCGGAATGAACGAGATGGGGCTTGCTTTTGAGAGGCTCGCATCCTACCACCCAAAACAGAACCCGTTTGAGAATCACGAAAAAATCACCAACCCAACAAACTACTTAAAAGACATTCTGCACTCGTGCGCTTCGGTTGAGGAGGTGAAGGCGTATATCAGTCGGTTCGACCACAGTTATTTTCTCGAGGACGTTTTTATCTACGTTGACAAATCGGGGAAATATCTCATCGTAGAGCCTTACACGCTAACAATAGATAACGAACCTTCCTATGTCATCTCCAACTTTTGTCCGTCCATTACTTCAACTGAAAAGGCAACTAAACTGGAGAGGTATCGAAACGGAGTAGAATTTCTGAAAAACGGCATCGACACAACGCTCGCTTTCTGCACAGACTTATCCGACGCCATGCACGTTTGCCGCAAGAAAATTGGCGATGGCACATTGCTTTCTTCCATTTGGGACTTAAGTGACGGAAACGTCAATTTATTTTTTTACCACAACTATGATACAACCGTACAATTCAATTTGAAGGATGAATTGAAAAAGGGCAATCATAGCATTGAGATAGAATCGCTATTCCCGCCAAATCCTGAATTTGTCGCACTGAGAAATTATAGGACACCCAAAAACAACAATTGGATTGCCCTTTTCATACTGGGTTCAGCCGCAATCTTTTTCTTCTCTTCTGTCTTCTTCCTCGTTCAATATTTTCGAACGAAGCAGAATCAGAGGTTCGCGCTGCTGAAGCTCATGCTATTCCCGATTGGGCTCGTCCTGTTCTACTTCATGTATGTTTTGAGCAGCAACCTTGCTGTTTTCTATTTCCCGGCACCCTATCAATCTCCCACAAACGCATTGGTTAGTCTAGCCTCCTACATTCCATGGTTGTTGCTGGTGTTTATGCTCCCTCTGCTCTTCATGAATTACCGCATACACAAGGAGCATTGCTGGAGCAGATTCGCCAGCGTACTCTTCACAATCAACAATCTTATATACATCGGTTTGATTGGGCTATTCCAGTACTGGGAACTATTCGATGTTTTCAATTGAAAACACAGGGCCATCTTTCGGACCAGAACTCAAAAGAGCATTTTTGCACACCCGAGAATAATGCAATGATCCGGCGCTTTATTGGGCTTACTTTTCACACCGTAATTCAGGTTGATTAATTATGAAAAAAGTATTTCTACTCGCGGTATTCATCATCGTTGACTATATGGTAAATGCCCAAAGTGCCAACGGGAATGGCAGTTCCCTGCCCGGAGGCAACGTTCAGCCGAATGGATCGACCACATCTCACACGGAGGAAGGGCACTTTCACTTTTATGGATTCGGACGCACAGTCTTTACGTTGGACGATCAGAACCTAGGCGGCAGCGATCTATTCGTTCCGGCCAATATCAAGTTTGGCCAATCGAAAACGCCCAATTTCTTTGTCACAGCAAAACAGACACGAGCGGGCTTCGATTATACACGCCCGTTTGGATTACACGTGTTGAAGATAAAGCTTGAAGGTGACTTCCACAACGATGCAAGCAACGCCACAGGCCTATTTAGAATGCGTCATGCGTTCGCAGAATACAAGTTCCTAACGGTCGGCATGACCTGGAGCAATTTTTTCGATGAAGGTGTCAATCCGACCGTAGTTGATTTTGAAGGCCCCAACAGCTCTACCCTCTCCCGTACACCGCAGGTTAAGTTCTCCACCTTCAAGTCAAAGAATACCCTTTCAGTTTCCCTTGAAAACCCCGGAGAGAATGTATCTCTCGGTGGATCCATCACCGCGCTTCCAATTCGCTATCCCGACGTGATAGCAGCTTACAAAATCAATGGCAAGTTCGGTTTTCTGAAGCTCGCGGGACTCGTGCGTGAACTTCGATATGAAAGTGACAAGGCACGAAGCCTAATTGGATATGGTGCGAATGTCATGAGTATAATAAACGTCGGCTCTTCTGACAAACTCAAATTCCAAGCGGTAGGCGGAACGGGCATCGCACGCTATATTCAGGGAGCTTCCGGTCTGAATTACGATGCCTTGTACGATAGCACTTCAAGTTTAAAAAAACTCAACATGTACGGTCTGAATTTGTCGTACCAGCACTTTTGGAAGAGCAACCTCTACTCCTCATTTACTGCAGGCTTCTTAAATGTAGAGAAGAACAAGAACCTGGCACCCGGCAATTACTGGAAAAGCTACTACGCTTCATTGAACCTGTTTTACGAGGTTTTCAGCAACTTATCATTCGGCTATGAGGTGCTTGCCGGTGAAAGGGTGAATATCAATGGAGAAAAACAATCTGCCCTGCGCCTACAAATGAATGCCACCTATAAATTCAGCCACCCCAATTAAAACAACTAACCCTATACAACCATGAAGCATACGCTTTCACCGTTTCTGATTTTCATTTCAATTGCACTTATTGCTTGCAATCAAAACAATGCCGGCAAATCCACTGATATCGCCGCAGCAGATACCCTCAAAGGCAAGGAATTGCCTGTTAAAACAGATGGTGCCATTCTTCCCGGGCTTGATCATGGCATGGAGCAGTCGCCCATCAACATCAGTTCTTCCACCAATGAAAATGGACACCATAAGGTTTCTCTCTATTTCAAGGATAGCATTAACAAGGTAGAGAACCTCGGTCACACCGTCCAACTTGATTTCAATGAAGGAAGTACCATTACTCAAGACGACACATTGTTCAATTTCAAACAATGTCATTTTCACACACCGTCGGAGCACCATATAGATGGCATGTCATTCCCGATGGAGATGCATATTGTTTCCATGATGCCGGACACCAATAAAAAAGACACACCTCAGTACCTCGTTATTTCAGCGTTGTTCAAAGAAGGCAAGGAGAGCAAATTCATCGCCGATTTCCTAAGCTCCATTCCCAAGAATGAAAACGAGAAAGAAGCTGTTCCGGCAGGACAGGTCAAGCTGTCTGATTTATTTGGATCCGTGAGTGCCGAGTTGATGGGGCAGTATTACTACTACCGAGGTTCGTTGACCACTCCGCCGTACACCGAATCCGTTCGTTGGCACGTAACCAAACACATTTTCGAAGCATCACCCGAGCAGATTGAAGCAATCCACAAGATTGAAGGCAACAATGCCCGTCAGGTTCAGGCCACTTTCGGCCGCGTGGTTGCCAACGACTGAGGTCAACGCTCTTTAGTTTGAAGCAACGAGACTTTAAAAAAGTCTTTGGAACTTCCCTTGCAAAAACCGGCCTTTTTGGAGGTTTTCATGCACTCTTTTTAGGAATTCAATACATAACTTAAAATCGGCCAAGCATAGCTGAACCAATTAAAATTGGTCTTGTTTAAGGACCATGAATTTGAGAAATCTTGTTACCGCCGGACTGCGACTTTTCACACTTTCGATTATCGCAGCAAATTGCGCGCATGCCCAAAACCAAAACAACTTTTGGGTCTATGGCTACCAAGCCGGTATCAACTTCAACACCACTCCCCCATCGTTTCAAGGTGGATTTGCCATTCAGGCCTCGGAAGGCGCCGCGAGTGTGGCCGATCCTGTGACCGGTGAACTGCTCTTCTATACGGACGGTGTAACGGTATGGGATGCCTCCAACAACCCCATGCCCAATGGTACGGGACTACTCGGAAGCTCGAGTGGTCAACTCTCCTCGACTTCGGCGGCTGTGATTTGTGAAAAGCCGGGGAGTCCAAATCAGTATTATCTCATCACCATCGACGAGCAATTTTCGGGCGGTGGCGTGCGCTATAACGTAGTCGACATGACGCTCAACGGCGGGCTGGGCGATATCGTTGCCGGTCAGAAAAACATTTCCCTCTTCGCCACCACATCCGAGAAACTCTGCATCCTTCCCAACGCACAAGGAAACGGATTTTGGTTAATCACGCATGATCTGCCGGGCGAATCGTTTTTCGCCTTTTCGATAACCGCATCGGGCATTAACACAACTCCTGTCGTTTCAACACTGGGTGGCACGCACGGCAACGGCGCGGGCTTCATGAAAGGCAGCCCGCAATTCGACCGCATCGCCGTTGCGAATATTTTCTTCCAAGACGCTGAGGTATTCGACTTCGACAACAGCACGGGACAGGTGAGCAATCCCATTATACTCAATTACCCATTCATGGGCGCAGCAGGAGGAACCTACGGTATCGAGTTCTCCTGCAGCGGAGAATTGCTTTACGTGAGTGACGGATCATTACTGATGCAATTCGACCTCACAGCGGGTGATGCCGCCGACATTCTTGCCACTGCATATCCCGTCATGTCCAACTCCTTCTCTTGTTATGGATTGCAACTGGGTCCTGATCGTAAAATCTACATCAGCAATGGTGCGCTGGACGTCATCAACAATCCCGATGAGCCCGGCGCAGCATGCGACTATGTTCAAGGTGCCATTGCTAACCAAACCAGTGGCGGTGGCTGGGGTCTTCCGCAGTGGGTGTATCGCGTGGGAGACGAACCTATTTCCTGCGGTTTGTGTGAACCCTCAGAGCAGTTTGTGAGCATCCTTTCCTGCGAACCCTATGCACTTCCCGACGGGACTGTGATAACGACGTCCGGTCAATATCAATTCACGCTGCAAAGCGTTAACGGCTGCGATAGCATTGTAAACCTCGACATTGCCATCTCCTCCCCACCGGCTATTAGCCTAAGTCAATCCATCAATGGTTGTGGCAGTGTCACTAACTATATCGCTAGTGCAACAGGAAACGGACCTTTCCAATTTACGATTGCTCCCACAGGCACAAGCAACACAACCGGTGTGTTTGCGCTTTCAACAGGAGTTTACGAGTTGGAAGTGCTTGATGCCATCGGATGTAGTTCCTCTATAACGATCGACAATAGCACCGCCATATTATGTCCAACCGACTTCAATCAAGACAACGTTACAGGAGTAGCCGATTTGCTCGAATTCAACGCGGCCTATGGATGCACCGGGAACTGTTGTCCTTATGATTTGAATGGCGATGCAGCCGTTTCGGTTGCCGATTTATTGATCTTCATTGCCGCGTTCGGCGACACGTGTGAATAGTGACCACCGCTTAATTATTGCAGCTTTAAAGCTCAACTTAGGGTAATTATCTCAAGACCTTAAACGCGGTCATTCGCTTAGAAACACTGCGGCATTCGACCAGGTAGAAGCCACTCACCCAATCGATTTCTGATGTCATATCCATAGCACCTGCGCATGCCGGATCGGCAATGAGCTTGCCCGTTGCATCATAGACGCGGCATGACTCCAACGGTTCGGATGACTTAATCCGAATGCCATCTTCTATAGCGATGAGCTGCATATTGAATCCTGAAATGTCATCCACTGCTGTGACACTCTCACACTGCTGCTCAGCAATACACCCCAGCGGATGTTGCACCGTAACACAGTAGCTGCCCTCACCAAACGGCACCAGCGTTGATCCGTCTGAACCCGCCAGTGGCATTCCATTGTAATACCATTGATAATTCATGCCGCTAACCGTTTCCAAAACACCATTATTATATTCCAGCTGCGGAGCAAATGTTGCACAGTCAAAAACGCTATGGTCAGTGGTGTTCGTTACCACCGCTTCATTGTTGTCAAAGTAGATGTGCGCCGTATTCTCTAAAAGCTCGTCATGCTGAGCATCGGCGCGAACAACCATGCGATAACGAATCCAGCCGTGGCTTTCGGGTTCGTTGTTGACGCTATCAGGAAGCATGATGCCCATGAAACGGAAATGCATGGCGCGGACTTCAGGATAATACGCATAGGTCATCGGGTGCGATGAGCCTATCCATTCAAACGAGCTTGCATCCAATGAAACATCGAGGGTATCTTCCACTATTACATCCGTTGCGGGGGCATTCCCGGTGTTCTGAAAGCGGATGCGATACTCGATGGTATCTCCGGCCAACACATAATGGTCGTCGCTCCATCCTTCAGGGAAACCGGCCTTGTCGTTAGGGTCGTAAGCACACGTGAGCTCTGTTGTGACCTCGGATGAATCAACCGAATAAACCTCCGCAGTGAACCATCCTAACGCTCCGCACTCAATCGACAACATCGCGCCGGCATTGTCGGCTGTTGGAGTGCGCAAACGGAAAGGCAACGACACTGATGAACCCGGCGACACATAGACCGAGTCGAAATAATACCGTCCGTTGATGGTATCGACCATCGTCGTGAGTGGAATGAACTCAGTAAACATCGCATCGGGCTCCACCCAAGCTGCGACATCGAGCGGCACATTACCCGGATTGTGCACCACCACATAATGATTGGTAAACATGTCGCACGGATAACCGACTACCGGCACCATCACGTCCGCTTCAATCTGCTGAATCTGCAGTTCTTCCGAAACACCGAAGAAGATATCATCCGGAACAGAGCCAACGGAATAATCGATGTTGTTATCGGTGGTCACGTAAGGAAACACATTGTTGGTCTCACACGAAATC
>Ga0315899_10005366_pt1 | contig 13848 bp, 10 predicted proteins | sample LakEriMetagenome_2_FD_203518 | JGI IMG/M metagenome (GOLD analysis project Ga0315899, IMG submission 203518) | Freshwater fungal communities from buoy surface, Lake Erie, Ohio, United States - Buoy 4 MA112 | ecosystem: Environmental > Aquatic > Freshwater > Lake | place: USA: Lake Erie, Ohio...
AAACGGAGTGCAAATATACGATATTTTTTAGGATTTCAAATTGTTTTGATAAAAAAAATGAAATTATTCCCCACTCCCTTAAAAGTAGGTATTTTTGTATTGCAATCCATAAAAGTAGAACGCCTTGTCATCGAATTCAAAAAACATCAAGAAGATTAGTGCTTCAAAGAAACTACGCTTTTTACTTTCTTATTTAAAACCCTACCTCTTTACCTACAGCATTGGGTGGATTTTTCTTGTACTTTCTACCTTAGCCGGACTCGTATTTCCATATTTGATGGGGGGATTGTTAGGCGCAGATTCAGGCGGAAGTTCCGTGGATACCATCGGCCAAGTCTTATCTAAAAATTCCGTCAACGGAATAGCCTTTGCGCTGTTTATACTCTTCGGTATTCAATCGCTATTTTCTTTTTTTAGGGTGGTACTTTTCAATAACGTTACCGAAAACGCATTGCGAGACTTACGGAACGATGCGTTTCAACGCATGATCTACATGCCCATGGATTTTTTCAATACACACAAAGTAGGAGAATTAACCAGCCGCATCGCTTCAGACATTACCCAAATCCAGGAAACCATGCGAACCACCATTGCTGAATTTTTTAGGCAATTGGTCATTGTGGTGGGAGGAATCACCTTCTTAGTATTCATCTCTTGGAAACTATCCTTAATCATGCTCGCCACGGTTCCAGTAATGGCAATTATCGCTGTGATTTTCGGACGCTACATCCGCAAATTAAGCAAGAATGCGCAAGATTTTACCGCCGAGTCCAATTCAATCATTGAAGAAGCCCTGAGTGGTATCGCCAATGTTAAAGCCTTCACAAATGAAGTATTCAATTTAAATCGGTTCAGAATGAACACGCAGAAAATGCGCGACCTGAATGTAAAGAGCGGAATTTGGCGCGGAGTGTTTGTTTCCTTTATCATTTTCTGTTTGTTCGGAGCCATCGTGTTTATCATCTGGCAAGGAATGATTATGACACAAGGAGCCCATCCGTCCTTACCCAAAGAAGGGTTTTATCAGTTTATTTTATTCACCATCTTGATGGGTGCCAGCATCGGTTCCCTTCCGGAATTGTATGCAAACATTCAAAAGGCCCTTGGTGCGGTTGAAAACCTGATTGAGATCATGAACACGGCCACGGAAAGAGAATTAGTTGACGGGACTAAAAAACCAATACTTGAAGGGAATATCCGCTTGGAAGACGTTCATTTCCAATACCCTCAACGCTTAGATGTACCTGTACTTAGTGGAATAAATTTCAGCATTGGCCGGAATCAAACCCTTGCCGTTGTTGGAAGCTCAGGTGCTGGAAAATCAACCTTGGCGAGCTTACTCCTTCGCTATTATGAACCGCAATCTGGTGCTGTATTTTTCGATGATACCAACACCCGTGAGATTGACTTAGAATATTTACGTTCCCACATTGCGATCGTACCCCAAGAAGTTATGCTTTTTGCGGATACCATTCAAGAGAACATTCGCTTTGGTAGACCCGAAGCAAGCAACCAAGAGATTGAGGATGCCGCAAAAGCCGCCAATGCCTTAGAATTCATACAAAGTTTTCCAGAAGGCATGAATACCCAAGTGGGAGATCGCGGAATACAATTGTCCGGTGGACAAAAACAACGCATCGCGATTGCCCGGGCTATTTTGAAAAATCCGGCTATTCTCATTCTTGATGAAGCCACCTCTGCACTAGATTCTGAATCAGAAAAATTGGTTCAAGATGCGTTGGATCGCTTAATGACCAATCGTACCGCAATCGTTATCGCACACAGACTTTCCACCATTCGTAAAGCGGATAAAATCATTGTGCTTCAAGAGGGGAAGATCATGGAAGAAGGCAACCATGAAACCTTGATTGCGCTAAACGGCGCCTATGCGCGATTTGTGGAGTTACAAAACCTTTCCGAGGCATGATTCCCTTAACACGGTATCTGCTGCCTAGAACGGATGTTGATGGGTTCGGAACTCCGATTGAACAATGGTCTATCCAGAACAAACATACATTTTTGAATGGAGAAGTCTCAAAGACTAGCCTTCTGAGACAATGCAACACTAAATCAATCAACTATTCCAACGAGCATAGAACAATCCTTTGTTCGTACCTCAACGATCAATATTCGAAAATCTCCACTACGGAAGCACAAGACATAAATCTTAGGCACCTCGCAAAGGATAACACGTTTTCCATCACCACAGGCCATCAACTTTCTTTAGGTCTTGGTCCACTTTTCTTGATTTACAAAGCGCTGCATGTAATTAATCTCTGCGAACAATTGAACAAGGAACAACCCGATTTCCATCTTGTTCCTGTTTTTTGGTTGGCCTCCGAAGACCACGATTTTGAAGAGATCAAAGCCACGCAGTTCTTTCATAAAGATTTTGCTTGGGATACGAATCAAACCGGTCCGGTCGGCAGGTTTGAAACCTCAGGCTTAAATGAAACCTACCAAGCGATGCTGTCGCTGTTCCAAGGAGATGCACGAGAAGAATTAACAGGCCTCTTTCACGTCGGTGAAGATCGTTATGTGGAGCACTTTAAAATACTTTTAAATAAAGTGTTTGGGTCCTATGGCTTACTCATTATGGACGGCGACAATCCTGATCTTAAGCGGATGTTTGTTCCAATAATGGAAAAAGAATTAGCGCATCAATTTGTGATTGAGCACGTTAATACCACAAATCAAGCATTAGAAGAGGCTGGTCAAAAAATACAAGCCCATGTACGACCAATTAATCTGTTTTACATGACCGAAGGTAAAAGGTCGCGAATTATCCCTTCATCCGATGGGTTTCTTATTGATGAAATTCAATGGGAGAAAGACGAATTACTTAAGGAATTAGCCGATTTTCCAGAACGATTTTCTCCAAATGTGTTGTTACGCCCCGTGTATCAGGAGTGTATTTTACCGAACATATGCTATGTTGGTGGCGGTGGAGAGATGGCCTATTGGGCACAACTCAAAGCAACATGTTCAGCGGTGAATGTGGAATATCCCTTGATTCAAACAAGAGTTAGTGCATTTATAGCTCCCGATACCATCGATCAGTCCATATTGCCCTTCTATTTCAGCGATTTATCAACCCAAATCGAAACCCTTATCTCCAAAGAATCCAATCGAGATGCAGTTTTTAATGCCCTCGATGAAGAAGTTACCCGTCTAAAACTTCGCATGTCGGAAGGGATTTCAAACTTTGGTAACGAAGCGAATAAATGGTGTGGAGCACAACACGCAAGCATAGATTCAAGCGTAAGCCATTACAAGCAACGTTGGCAGAAAGAAGAAAAACAACAGTTGGACACTCAAATTAAGCGGCTTGAACGCATTCATCGAGAATTGTATCCCAATAAAGTGCCCCAAGAACGACAATTGAACCTGCTTCATTTTTGTGGAAACCAGAGCATTCATGATTGGATTTCTGCATTAAAACACCAAATCGATCCCTTTTCTCAGGATATTCATATTTTTGTAAAAGCCCATGAAACAGCATAACATACGTGCCATATTAGAAAAACATCCCATTATTCCGGTGGTTACCTTCCATGAATTATCTGAAGTAGTTCCCCAATTGGAAAAACTGGAATCACAAGGGGTTTCCTGCATCGAAATTACCCTACGAACGCCCATTTCTTTTGACGCAATCGCCGAGGCAAAACGCACTTTCGGACAGCGCATGGACATTGGTGTAGGTACCTTAGTTACCAATGAACAAATTGAGAAAGCGGCAGAATTAGGCGTGGATTTCATGGTAAGTCCTGGAATCAGTAAAGCCCTTGCTCCTACCTTTGAATCCTGTGGGATTCCATTTATCCCTGGTGTGGCTACACCCAGTGAAATTATTATAGGACTTGAGCTTGGTTGGGATACCTTTAAGTTTTTTCCTGCCCACCTCTTTGGCGGATTAGACGCCCTTAAAACCTACGGACAAGTATTCCCACAAGTGAAGTTTTGTCCGACAGGAGGAATTAAAGCCGATACCTACGAGCAATATCTCAGCCTTTCAAATGTAATCTCTGCGGGTGGCTCTTGGTTGCAGTAATAGCCTACTTATTCGATAAATTCGCTGATACCCATTGAACCTTATAACACCAACACTTCCATTTCATATATTCGTATTCTTGGGTTTTTGACCTATGATGTGGAGCGCTACAACTTTCCTCGATCACCTCAATACTAGGTGTAAAAATTATAAACTCCATAAATACCCTAGGTAATGAGCCTGTTTAAGGACCCTCAACGGACCCCTAATATTAATATGTTGGAGTGGCCATTTTATTTATCAGCTATACATCTAACGGCATATCCGATTTTATTTTCGATATTCGGAATATATCTCCGTTGGTCTTCCACACTTACCTTACCGCTTTTGTAAGTGACTATATTTTCATTCGAAACGGTTGTATATGGAAGCAGAAACACTCGATTAATATAATCACGATCACTAGCATATCCGGGGCCGTAGCCACTAAAGCTGTAAGCCAAACATAGTATTTGTTTCAATTCTTGTTTTCGGTTAATAAACGGTAAATAAATTTCTGATATTTTGAAGTTGATTTTATTTTCACCAATAAGAATTTTATTTGTTGCATTTAAGCCTAATAAGTATTCATCCGTTGGCAAACTTGTTTCAATTGACTTTACTAATCTAACCATTGATTTTACATCTTTACTTATTAATCCGTTTAAATTCAAGTCGTTAGATTTTCGATTGAGTTTTAACTGATTTTTTTTATCAAACATAATTACGTCTCTTTGATCAGGAGATAATGTTTTAACCAAGTCAATTAAATCGGTTTCATTCGGAACATGAAAACCAACAGGACAAACATTACGACTATCCACCAGCGCTGCTTGATTGTAGTACTTATTTCCTTCATGGAAAAAGTAAGCACTGGTTGACAAGGCCGACCAAGTATTCCAATCCTCATATTTAGGAATTACCTCTTTGTTTGCAAACTCATCGGTTAATAAATTTTCAGCCATCCATAATTGTTTCCCTATAGTTACTATGGGAACAAGGCTTTTTGTACCATCGTTCTGAGAAACTATTTTAAAACTTTTTGAAAAGGCATTTACTAATCCTAAATTATTCGGCTCAAAAAAAGAAGTTGAAGTAGTTGTGTAATATTCCACTTCTCCCGTTGACAGGGATAGATAGGGTGTATATTTGATTTCTTGTATCTCATTTTGAGGCTCATTCAAAACATACTCGTTATTTTTTGTAAATGACTTGGACAAAGATATTAATTCGACTACGCCAGGTCCGGTTTTGTCGTTAAAAAAATATCCAACTGCTTGAATATTATTATTAACATCAATATTAACGTCAATATTAACAGCCATTACAGCCTTTTGAACGAAAACAATTGAATCTTCTGTTGCATTAACCATTGATTTCAGAAGCTTTGTTGAATCATTCGGATCAATAAATTTTTTTCTTAAAATTTCATATTCTAGAACACCTCCGCTTTTCATATAGTCATTGCATTTTTCCCATCGGGTTGTATCATACGCAAATTTCCCGGGAATTCGAGAAATACAATAATTTTTAAGATAAATTTCGCCTTCCACACCTCTAACCCAACTACCCTGCATCGCATATTTAGTTCCATCCTCCGTTTGGCCCAATAAATAAACATTGTTGTAATTTTGAGCTAAATAGGAATTCATTTGAACCATTATTAAAGTCAAAATAATTAATCTTATATTCTTCATAGTTTACGGTCTTAAATTTTGAATTTTTACTAGTAAAATTAGTGAAAGTATCTAAATTAACAAGTTTTATAAAAAAGAGCCCTATATCACTACTCAAACATGTATCCGTGTAGACGCCCTTAAAACCTACGGACAAGTATTCCCACAGGTGAAGTTTTGTCCGACAGGAGGAATCAAAGCAGAAACCTACGAGCAATATATCAGCCTTTCAAATGTAATCTCTGTGGGTGGTTCTTGGTTGCAGTAAGTTTAATCCGTAGGTAATTTCGGAATCTTCGCCTCACTGTATTTAATGAGCGAGAACTGTACCCCAAAATTAATATTGAATTGGTTATACAAAAACATCTGTGATGCGCGATCGCCTGCGTTCATGGTAGTCCGAATATCAGGCATGTGAATGAATCCCATTTTTGCCTCCCCCTGAACAAAGAAGTACTTGAAAAAATTAAGTTGCAAAGACATTACGCCATTTACCCCATATCCCGCCAAATGAAAGGCGTCATATCGCGGATTTGCTAATAAAGTAGTATTCGTTTTGGGTAAGAGCATCCCTACCCCTCCGCCGAATATAAATGTGGATTGAATATGTTTTACTCCGAACACTCGCATAGACTTTCGAAGTTCGGCATTGATATAATTCAAGCCATCCGTATGTTCAAATTTTAAAAAATCCTGGGCGATTGTAATCGGCTCATTGTCATAAACCCCATCATAGGCAGTGTTGCTATTATAGATATACCCATTAATCGTGCTGGGTTGGTCGTGCAACATCACGTATTTCATGTGGTCAACACCCAACGAAACCTGCAAATTATGCTTAAAATAATACCCTATTCTTGCATTGTACTGTGGAATGGTCATTCTTTTTGGATTCAAGTAAAGGTCAGCTGAAAAGGGAGATTGGCGGTCAACGGCGACCACATCATACAATTGAAAATCATAGGTGTTACCGCTGAAGTGGATTGTTGAAGGCGAATAAAAAGATCGATTCCAACCCCAATAAAAATAAAAAGAACCTTTGTTAAACGCGTTCGATTTCCGCTGAGCCACTATGGAAGAGGTAACAAAAACGAAAAGTAGTATTCTAGTGATATGCATGGCTCGATTTTCGTGATGCAAAGATGAAGATATTTACCCAATCGGCCCTAAATACCAAAAAACATTTATTATTTTTAAACCATGAAAAGCGTACTCCTCCTTCTTACTTTTACGGTAATCACGAGCCTTTATGCTCAGAATACGGTTACCATTGATTCGGCCATTCAACGCAGGATTCTTATTGAACACAATAAGGAACGAAAATTATTGAATATCCCCAACCTTACATGGAATGAGGAAATTGCTGCCTACGCCGAAGAATGGGCGCTTCAACTGGCAGAAGAAGATAACAGCATACATCACCGAAGTAGAGACAATTATGGTGAAAATATTTCATGGATTTCCGACATGCCAGATGATATTTCCGAAGGCGTTGCAATGTGGAATGAAGAGAAAGTTTATTTCAAATACAAACCCATCGGAAATGATTGGGCGAAAGCAGGGCATTATACCCAAGTCATATGGAAAAACACTACCCAAGTAGGCTGTGGCTGCGCAACCAGTAAGTCAGGAGCCTTTTTCTTCGTTTGCAATTATGACCCTCCCGGAAATTACATGGGACAAAAACCTTATTAACATGAAATATATAGCAATAATTTGCCTACTTTCGGTGAGTCTTTTTGCATGTAAATCCTCCAGTGGATGCAACTGTGCAAAAGCAAAAACCACATTAAAAAACTAATTATTATGCCTATTTATTACATCTTAGGAGGAATACTGGTTATTATTCTCAGCGGCCTATACACTGTAAACCAAGGTACCATTGTTGTTATTACCCTCTTTGGGAAATATAAACGAACTGCAGCTCCGGGTTTACGCTTAAAAATTCCGTTTATCGAAAAAGTGTATAAGCGCATTTCTTCTCAAAATCAAAGCATTGAAATGGAATTTCAAGCGGTTACCATTGATCAAGCCAATGTATATTTTAAGAGCATGCTTTTATATTCGGTCATGGATGAGCAAGAAGAGACCATCAAAAAAGTTGCCTTCAAGTTTATTAGCAACAAAGACTTAATGCAAGCGCTCATTCGAACGATTGAAGGATCTATACGTTCGTATGTCGCAAGTCAAAAACAAGCCGAAATCCTTGGGCTTCGTCATGAATTGGTGGATAGCGTTAAAGGTCAAATTGACCAAACCTTGGAAACGTGGGGTTATCACCTGATAGACTTACAAATCAATGACATCACCTTTGATGCGGCCATTATGGAAAGCATGAGCAAGGTGGTTGCATCCAATAACCTCAAGGCAGCAGCGGAGAATGAAGGTCAGGCGCTACTCATCACCAAAACAAAGGCCGCTGAGGCAGAAGGAAATGCAATAAAAATTGCGGCAATGGCAGAAAAAGAAGCAGCCATGCTCCGCGGACAAGGAGTTGCCTTGTTCCGTCAAGAAGTGGCAAAGGGTATGACCGAAGCAGCAGAACAAATGCAGCAAGCCAATCTAGATACCAATGTGATCTTGTTTTCCATGTGGACCGAAGCCATTAAAAACTTTGCAGAATACGGTAAAGGAAATACAATATTCCTAGACGGCAGCCCGCAAGGCATGGAAAGCACGATGCGTCAAATCCAAGCAATGATGACTGACAAGAGTCAGAAAATCAACTAGCACAGCGTTTATTTTAAAATACTTCCAAAGAATTTAAAATTTTTTCACATTCGTTTTAAACAACTGTTTAATATAAGTGTTTAACTTTGCACCGCGAAATGCAACGATGAACCAATCCGCAGAAGAAAAAATTAAACAGGCAGCGCTAAGTGTCTTTATTCAAAAAGGCTCCGCCAACTGCACCTCACGAGAAATTGCGCGTGAAGCAGGGATGAATGTAGCCTTGGTGAATTACTATTTCCGTTCAAAAAGTAAATTATTTGCTCTAATTTTTGAATCGGTGATGCAGGATTTTTTGAAATCTATGGTCCAGGTATTCAGCTCTGACCTACCCATTCGAGAAAAAATAAAAATTCTCATTGAACGCGAATTCGAATTCTTAGGAAAACACCCGGATATCCCAAATTTTGTATTGAATGAATTGGCTAGAAATCCAGAAGCGATTCACGGCATTATTCCCGTATTGCAGATGGTCAATGAATCAGGTGTTTTTGATGAAGCCAAAAAACTTCAAGAACAAGGGGACATGCGACAGATGGATATGGTACAAATTACCTTACTGATTATGTCTAATTGCCAATATCCGTTTATGGCACAACCCCTCATGAAAGTGGTTCATGGGGTAAGTACTGAAACCTACAAAGCACACCTCATCGCCCACAAAGACCATGCAGTAGCCATGGTGCTTGGGTATCTTTTCCCAAACGATCAAATTACTCCTCATGAATAAAGCCGTCCTGTTTCTCTTCTTCTTTCTTTCTACTTGGGCTAGCGCACAGGTGTATTCCCTGGCTGACCTATTAAAAATGGCGGATACAGCGAACCTTACCCTGAAAAATGCCAGACTCGATGTTAACTCCAACATCAATCAACGCAAGGCCTTCCTGGCGAGCCAATACCCCAAAATAACCGCGAACGGTGATTACCGATACAATGCGATTATACCCGGACAAATCGTCCCAGCTGATTTTTTCGGGGGGCCTCCGGGCACCTTTGCTGAGGTACAATTTGGTGTTCCCATCAACCTGAGTAATACCGTGCAACTCACCCAATTTATTTTCAACCCACAATTAAATTATGGGTTAAATGCCTTAGCGATAAATGCACAAATTGTTGCGGTACAAGAGAAAATGGCATTCCAAGAGGTTCACTATCAAGTATCAAATACCTTTTTCGGGTTGCAAGCCATCAACCAACAATTGGCTTACCTTCAGAAAAACGAAAAAAATATGGATGAGCTCATCCGTAACATGGAATTGATGCAGCAGCAAGGCTTAATCATCCCTACAGAAGTTGACAAACTAAAAATTAACCGAAATAGCATAACCAATGGCATCATTAAACTTGAAAACACTCGCTTACAATTAATTCAACTGCTTTCCATCTTGGTTGGATTCCCTGAAGGTACTACACTAACCATTGCCAGCGATGAAATTATTTCTAATCCCACCATCATAGAGCAAACGAATGCGCTTCGCCCTGAACTTGAATTAATTCAGCTGCAAAAGCAAATGAACATTGAAGAACGCAAAGGCACCTACATGGCCTACTTGCCTACGCTGTCGTTTTATGGCGCCTACAATTACAATTACAACATGAAACCCGAAGACGATTTCAGAACGGGCATTCCTTCCGCCTTTCTTGGGCTCCGCTTGGACTGGACCCTTTTCGACGGATTTGAAAAAAAGAACAAGCTCAAAGTTAACGCCTACACCAAAGAGAAAATCCAAAATCAAGAATTGTTGGCCACACAGCAATTGAATTTAGCCACAGCCAACGCGAAACGTGAGGCGGAATTACAAACCGCTAATTTGGAGATGAATAAGGAACAGTTAAGGTTATCCGAACGCGTCTATGATGCGGCAAAAGCGCAGTTCAAAGCAGGCACCATCAGTACCAACGAATTGCTTCAAGCCGATAATGGACTTCAACAAGCCCAATCGAGCTTGGTTGGCGCATACCTTTCGTTGCGTCAAGCCGAATTAAGTTATTTAAAATCTATAAGTCAACTCAAATAAGTACCCATGAAAATTAACAAAAGCATCCTCGCAGGAATTGGAATTGCACTCGTTTTAATTGCATTCATTGTAGTTAAATTGATGTCAAACAAGAAATCAGTAGAAGAAAAAATTTACATTCCCAACATTGACGCGCCAGTCTTGGTGGAAGTAGAAAACCCTTCCATGCACACCTTTGAAGACGAGTTTTCCTACCTCGGAACCTTTGAGCCCTTTCGTCAGAATTTAATTGGTGCAGAAGGCAACGGGCGCGTAATTTCCATGAATGTTTCAGAAGGTGACCAGGTAGGTCAAGGAAGTGTTATTGCAAAATTGGATGACGAAATGATCAAACTGCAAATCGAAAATTTAGAGGTTAGCATTGAAGGTCAAGAAAAAGACGACGATCGCTACACCACCCTCTCTAATCAGAATGCGGCTCCAGCAGTACAAGCGGAAAAAGCCAAACTGGGAATAAAAGCAGCAAAAATTCAGAAAAAACAACTGGAAAAACAGTTGAGAGCCACCGTCATAAAAGCACCGTTTGCAGGGGTAATTACAAAAAAATTAATTGATTTAGGATCGGTCATTGGTGCAGGATCTCCGGTGGTTGAAATCACCGATATTTCAAAACTGAAACTTACGGTGAATATTCCAGAACGGGATATCCAAAAATTCAAATTGAATCAAGCGATAAGCATTAGCAGTGACCAAACCAGTTCCACGCTTAGCGGAAAAATCGCCAACATTGCTGTGCAGGCGGATAAATCACACAACTTTAAAGTTCAAATTATTGTAAACAATGCAAACAAGTCCCTTCGAGCCGGAATGTATGGGTCTGCAATTATTCAAAGCGATTACAGCGTAAACAACCTTTCCATTCCTAGAAAAGCTATCGTTGGATCCCTCAAAAACCCTCAAGTATATGTAGTTCGAAATGGAAAAGCTAAACTCGTGTCATTCGCTATTGGACTTTCCGAAGGAGACGTGATCGAGGTACGCAGCGGCTTGAGTGCACAAGACAAAATTGTGGTTCGTGGTCAAATCAATCTCAGAGACAATAAGAACGTTAAAATAGCTCAATAACATGACACTTACCGAATTATCGATCAAAAGACCTTCCTTCATTATCGTAATATTCACGATTCTGATTGGGGGAGGAATGTTAAGTTATCAGCAGTTGAGCTATGAGTTAATGCCCGACTTCTCTCCTCCTGTGCTCACGGTAACCACCACCTATCCAGGAGCTTCTCCAGCCACGGTTGAATCTCAAGTATCTAAACCCCTCGAGGATGGACTTAGTGGTATTGAAAACCTGTCAGAGGTAACGACCTTTTCTCTAGAAAATGCCTCGATTGTACTTCTTGAATTCAAAGACGGAGTAGACATCAACTTGGCTTTGCAAGAGGCGCAGCGCAAAATCAACACCATTGAATCGGTCCTACCCGATAATTCTACAAGGCCCGTATTAGCGAAAATTGAGCCGAATGCCACTCCTGTATTACAAGTTATTGCTACGGCAAAAAATATGGGCGGAAAGGAATTCATGACCTTGATGGATGATCAAATTCTTCCGCAAATCAAACAGGTAAAAGGCGTAGCGGAAGTTCAGGTGATTGGCGGAGAAAAACGGGAAATCCGAGTAAATGTAGACAAAGAAAAATTAAAGTCTTACGGGTTATCCCTCTCCAATGTAAACCAAGCGATTGCATCATCCAATGTTGAGTTTCCTACGGGTAAGGTTAAAAGTACCGAGGAGCAAATGACGGTTCGTCTTTCTGGTAAGTTTAAATCGGTTGACGAAATCAAAAACCTAATTTTATACGCCAACGGGACATCCGTAGTTCGCTTGGCGGATGTGGCAGAAGTCGCCGATGGCTCTACAGACCAACTCTCCTTGTGCCGCTTAAACGGGAAGGAAGGAATCGGACTTCGAATTAAAAAGCAAAGCGATGCCAACGCAGTTGAAATGTCAGAACTTACGCGCAAACGCATTGAGGAATTAGAAGATAAATACAAGAAGGAAGGAATCGAATTTACGGTAGCAACCGACACCTCCACGGTAACACTAGATTCTGTTCATGCCGTGCTTCACGACCTCGAGTTGGCCATCGCATTGGTTGCGATTGTCATGCTTTTATTCTTACATACACTGAGGAACGCCTTAATCGTTTTAATCGCTATTCCGGCCTCCTTGGTGTCTACGTTTATTGTTATGTATGCCTTGGGGTACACCCTCAACCTAATGACCTTACTCGCTATGTCGCTGGTAATCGGAATTCTCGTAGATGATTCCATCGTGGTCCTAGAAAACATTTACAGGCACCTTCAAATGGGTAAAAACAGAAAACAAGCAGCCTTAGATGGTCGGAATGAAATCGGTTTTACAGCACTTGCAATTACCCTCGTGGATGTGGTGGTATTCTCCCCTGTCGTGTTCATTGAAGGGGTTATTTCTGACATCCTTGAGCAATTTTCTATTGTGGTTGTGATTTCTACCTTAATGTCGCTTTTTGTTTGTTTTACCCTTACTCCGTGGCTAGCATCACGCATGGCAAAAGAAGTTAAATTGGAAGAGAAAAAAGGAATTTTCTATCGGTTTTTACATTGGTTTGAAACACGCCTTTCCCGATTTACCGAGGGCTATGTTTCTCTAGTAAATTGGTCGCTCCGACACAAAATTATCACGGGACTATCCATCTTGGTGCTTTTCATCGCAAGCTTCGGAACTATGGCCTTAGGCATTGTGGGACAAGAATTTGTGGCACAAGGGGACCAAGGGAAGTTCATGCTTAAATTGAAATTTGACAAAAGTACCACCATCGAGGAAAATAACCGGGTAACCCTAGCCATTGAAGACATGCTTAACAGTCAGAATGAAGTGAATTCAGTAGTATTCTCCAATGTAGGTGGACCAAGTTCGGGTATGGGGGCATTGTCTTTTGGATCTGAATATCGCTCAGAGATTACCATAAAGATGATACCAGGCATGCAAGAACGCTACCCAACCATCAAGTTCATGACCAAAATTCGAGAGAACATTGAACAAACTTATCCGGGACTTGAAGTTAGGGCCATGAACATTGGAATGATAGAATCAGAAGAAGCGCCCATTGAAATTTTCCTTTCATCGGATGACAATGAATTGCTTCTCAGTGAAGCGCGAAGGCTAAAAACATACATGGAAAGCATCAAAGGAGCTAAAGATGCATACATTTCCACCGATGATATAACACCAGAAATCCGAATTGAATTAGACCGCGATAAAATGGGACAACTCGGACTTCCCGTGGCTGTCATTGGAATGCAATTACAAAATGCCTTAACCGGAAATGACGATGTGAAGTTCGATGATGACGGGAATGAATACGGAATCCGTGTAATGGCAGATAAATACGACCGAAAAAGTGTTGAA
>Ga0315899_10005368_pt1 | contig 13846 bp, 15 predicted proteins | sample LakEriMetagenome_2_FD_203518 | JGI IMG/M metagenome (GOLD analysis project Ga0315899, IMG submission 203518) | Freshwater fungal communities from buoy surface, Lake Erie, Ohio, United States - Buoy 4 MA112 | ecosystem: Environmental > Aquatic > Freshwater > Lake | place: USA: Lake Erie, Ohio...
CCTGAGGCGGTGCAGATGGAGTGTCGATCAGTCAGGCGAACGAGGTGAGAGCCAGCGACGAAGGCTGCTCTCCTGCCCGGCTGAACGACCCGCCCACGGTTGGGTGAAGACTGTTGGAGCAGGGGCCGGCAGTCAGCGGTGCTTCTAGGTGTGCTGAGGCGGAGTGTCAGCCATCGGTGGCTCCTCCCTGGGGTTGATGGACTCAGATTCGCGCCGCCGGCAGGCCAAGGCAATCGGCGATTACACGCATTGCCTCGGGGCGCGGGCAGGAGCAGCGTGGAGTGCTGACTTCGCGACCCCTTGCTCATCCGTTCTGTTGTCGAACCCGTTTCACGGCCAGACCGGCCTCGGTGGCCGTGACGGCCGCCAGGGCCAGCAGGCCGATCAAGCCGACCAGCTGGTTCTGGGTCTCGGCAACGGCATCGGCGGTCTGGCCCAGGAGTGCCCCGGCGACGAACCAGGCCGTGGCCAGGGCTGAGGTGATCCAGTAAGCCTTCCAGCGACGCTGATACAGGTAGCCAGCCCCCAGGCCAGGGATCACGTTCAGCACCACCGCCACCCAACCTGCGGAGCCGGCAAGGATTTGTTCACGGGTCGGCGTCATCACAGCACAGCTACCTGATCGGTCCACTCTGGCAAGTGCGCCGAGCCGCTGCGGCTGGCGATCAGCACCCCGGTATCGAGGTACGGCGAGCCTTCGCAGAGCCCGGCAGCAACAGATAAAAGCGCGGTCACGGCGAGTCCACACAGGCGTGCGCCTGTACTGCGGCGCTCCGCCCGTGAGCGCGACTGCTTCGGCAGTGAGACGTTCAACGAGATGATCACCATCGCCGATGTTCTCGAAGCCAACCACGGCTGGACGCTCGAGCACACCGAGGCCCATCTGACGCGCATGGACACGTATGGGAGGCACCGTTGACCCAGCAGCGGGGCTTCAGGGAGAACTCGCTGAGCTTGCGGCCTGCATCCATCTCACGCAGGGAGATGAATGGACTGGCGACATGGCGCCTCAGCCTGTCCCAGACAGCAAAAAGCCCCGCCGAGGCGGGGCACAAGACAATGGCTCGGGGGAGACTTGAACTCCCGACCTTGGGGTTATGAATCCCACGCTCTAACCAGCTGAGCTACCGAGCCGCGGTGAGTGCATTGTAGACGATGACCCGGCAGGCCCTGGCTGCTGTCAGGCCTTCGCTGGCAGGAACTGCAAGGGGTTCACGGCTCCGCGACCCGGCGGGACGATCTCAAAATGAAGGTGGGGACCGGTGCTGCGGCCGGTGCTGCCCATCAGGGAGATCACGGAACCCTTGGCCACCATCGCACCGGGCTTGACCAGGATGCTGCTGTTGTGGGCGTAGCGGCTGATTGTGCCGTCTTCATGGCGTAGCTCCACCAGGTAGCCATAGCCGCCATCGTTCCAACCAGCGGAGATCACCTGACCCCTGCGGGCCGCGAGGATCGGGGTGCCGACGTTGTTGGCGATATCAATGCCCTTGTGCATACGGCCCCAGCGCCAGCCGTAGCCAGAGGAGAACACACCCTTGGTCGGCCAGACCCAGGTGTTGTCGCCGAACGGATCCGATTCGGTTCCGTTTGGAGCGAACTCGGGTTGATCCGGCCAGCTCAGACCACCGGATGCACTGGGTGCGAGGCCAAGAACGGTGCGGCTGCGACCGGGTGCGGAGTGGGCAACCCGGATCTGGGTGCCGACGACCAGGCGGGCAGCCTGAAGGCTCGGATTCAGCCTGAGCAGGTCAGCGATGGTGAGGTTGTACCGCTCCGCAATCTTGGACAGGCTGTCGCCGTGGCGGACCCGTGCGGGCTCAGGGTTGTCAGGAGGCGACGCAAGGGGGGGCGTCCTGCGCAGATCGCTGGTGTCGACTGCTGCAAGCTGCTTGACCAGGCGGCTGCTCTGACTGGGCAGCACCAGCCAGTCGCCGCTCTTGAACTGGTGATCTTCATCAACGCCGTTGAGCTTGGCCAGGCCGGACTCGTCCTGCCTGAGCGAGCTGGCCAGCTCCTCGATGCTGATGCCGCTGCGGACCTTCACCCAGAAGCGATCGGTGCTCGGGGGCATGGCGGCGAGCAGGGCTGCCTCCGGCTCAGCGATCGGGGCCTGCGAGAAGGCTTCGGCCTCAAGCTCGGGGGTCGAGGTTGCAAGCGAGGGGACCACAACACTGCCGGCTGCCCCAAGGGCGGCTGTACTGGCAAGCGTCGTCAGTAGAAAATGGACAGGCTTCATGCAGTTTGGCCCAAAGGTCAGAGCCCGGCGGAGAAGCCAACATCCCCGGACTGCGGCGAGAGTAACGGCCCGAACCACCCTCCGCAAGTCGCCGGGGTCACTCTTTCGGTTGGCCAACGCAAAAACGCAGTCCGCAGCTGTGGTCTCACTGCTGGACTTCTGCGGCCTCAGGCTGCGAACAGGCCAGCTGCCGCACCGCTTCGAACAGAACCACCCCGACGGCCGTGGCCAGGTTGAGGCTGCGCACCCCGCCCCCGTTGGTCACCGACCCTGCCATCGGGATCGTCAGGGCAGTGTCTGCCCCGGCCAGCACGGCCTCTGGCAACCCACTGGTTTCGCGGCCGAACAGCAACCAGTCGTCCGGTCGGAAGCGGATCTGGTGATAAGCCTGGTCGGCATGGCGAGTGAGGGCCAGCAGGCGGCCGCCCCGCTGGCTGCGTGCAGCCTGAAAGGCATCCCAGTCGGCGTGGCGGTGCAGCTGCACCCAGGGCCAGTAATCCAGCCCGGCGCGACGCAGGGTTCGGTCACTGATCTCAAAACCGAGCGGCTCGATCAGGTGCAGTTCCGTGCAGGTCGCCGCACAGCTGCGGGCCACATTGCCTGTGTTGGGCGGGATTTCAGGTTGGAACAGAACCACGCGTGGCATCGTCAGATCTCAGCGGGAACGGGCTGAGCCAGCGCATGCAGATCCAGGGCACGGCCGGCCACCACCAACCAGCTGCCACTGGCCTGACGCATCAGCCGTTGCTGCAGCTCCCCCATTCTGTCGCGGAAGAGATTGCCGACCGCCGTCGGGGCCACCAGTCCGAGACCGACCTCCTCGCACACCAGCAGCACCGGTGAGCGCTGGCTGCGCAACTGGCTGAGCAAGGCTGTCGTCGTGGCGCTCCAGCTGGCGTGATCGGCCTCCAGGTGCTGGGCCAGCCAGGTGCCAAGGGCATCGATCAGCAGCAGGTGCCCGCAGAAGGGATGGTCCGGCCTGTTGATCGCAGCCAGGGTGCCGGTGAGATCAGCACCGGTTTCCAGGCAGCCCCAGTGCCAGGGCCGGCGATCACGGTGCCGCTGCAACCGCTCCTGCCAGAGGGGATCATGCGGCCGACCGGCTGCGGTGGCCAGGTAGGCCACCGGACGACCACTGCAGCTGGCCAGGTGTTCGGCCCAGCGGCTCTTGCCGCTGCGACTGCCACCGCAGACCAGCACCAGACCCTCAACCGCCACCATTCATATTGCGCAGGGTCGCCACCGAGGAAGGCGAGACACGGTTGAGGTAACGGAAAATCCAGTACTTGAAGATCGTGGCCAGCACCACCGGGAAGGTGGCGATGAACAACATGATGAAGTTCTCCTCCGCCGGCAGCCCAAAGTGGTGGGCGATGCCATCAAGCAGCACCGTCCATCCCTCCGGACTGTGGAAGCCGACAAAGATATCGGTGAACAGGATGATCGCAAACGCCTTGGCACTGTCACTCAGGCCGTAGACGACCTCATCGAGAAAACCGCGCAAGACCTGCAGATCACGACTCCCCAGGAAGCAGACCAAGGTGAAACCGATCAGACCGGCCAGGTCGGCAAGAATGTTCTTGGTGGCCTCCAGGCCTTCCTGATCCGCCTCCTCCTTGAGCTCATTGGCCTTATCGGCCAGAGCATCATGCAGCTGCTCGCGGGTCAGAGGATCGCGGCCCTCCAGCAGGGCCTGGAACTCCAGTTCATCCTGGTAGACCCTGAGTTTGCTGACAGCTTTCTCGCGCAGGTGGGGTTTGGGGTAGTTGAGGAAGGCGACATCCGGCGCAAACCGGTCCACCATCGGCGAAATCAGGATCGTGCGGCTCGCCTGCTGCATGATCAGCGGAACCAGCACCAGCAGCAGCAGGATCCGCAGGGACACCAGCGTGGAATCGCGGCGACGCCGGAAACCGGCGACGACGGACGCCTCAGCCTCAGGGTCAAGCTGACGCCGCACACCATCGAGAACGCCAAGCAGCGTGCGCGGCAGCAGCTCCGGTGATCGCGAGATCGCCGGCATCTTGCCGCCATTGCTGTAGCGGGCCGTGACATCCTCGATCAGCTGGAACTGACGCAGCTCCTGGCTGTCGAGCTTGGCGCGCTGGGGCCTGATCTCGTTCTGCACCGAGCGGCACAGATCCAGGGCGGCCCGGAAGCGTCGCAGCATCTGCGCCTGGGTCTGGCGCGGAATGCTCAGCTCCAGCTCCGGACGGACCGGCCGATCGTTGTAGTACTCCAGCTCCAGGCTCTGGATCAGCAACGCCGCCTCATAGGCCCGTTCGAGATCCAGGCTCACATCACTTGCGCGGGCGCGATCCAAGCTGCCCATCCAGTCGGTCAACCCCATGGGTGCTCAGCGGGAGAAGACCCACCAGGTGATCATCGGCACCAGTGTGCCAACCACCAGCAAGACCACAACCCAGAGGAGTGCATTGCTGGAGGCAGTGTCCTCACGGCTGGGGATGTTGGTTTCGATCGGCAGACGCTCGAGCAGTTGCGGCGGGCCGGGATCCTCACCACCCTGCAGCACCGTTCCGAGGCGATCGAGGGCATCCAGGCTGGCCTGGCGATAGCGGGCACCCTCCCGCAGCGGCAGGCCCATGGTGCTGATCGCGGTGCTCGAGAGCAGCGGCTCAGGCAGTTGATCCAGCAGATCAGGGGAGGCCACCACAGCCGCGCTGTTGTTCTGCGATTCGATCAGGATCAGCAGCAGCGCGTCGCCTCGATCGTCCGTGCCCCAGCGCTGGACCAGCTGCTCACCGAGGCCATCCAGGCTGAGGCCGTAGTCCAGCCGCCGCAATGTGATCAGGCGGGCATCCACGTGGTCCGCGGCGAGCTCCTGCAGTCGCTTGTCGAGGTCTGAGCTGGCGGCTCTGCTGAGCAGATCGGCCGTATCGAGCACCGCGCCGGCCGGCCGCTCGGCTGGGAAATCCTGGATGCCGGTGGCCAGAGCCTGCTGGGGCCAGACCAGACCCGCCAGCAGCAGGGCGCTGATCACTGAGGCCATCAGGGCGCGAAGGGTTCGCTGCAGCACCGTCACCAGGGGAATCTCATCCCAGTCTGCCGTCAGTCGGCCGGCCTGTCGCTGTTGAGCAGGCCAATCACCTCAAGAATCAGGGCACTGCGCTCCGGCGCAATCTGCAGCTGACGGGCCAGATCAGCGAGGAATCGCTGTTCAGGCCCGGTTTCGACGTGATCGGCTGCGGTGAGATCGGCCGCCACCGCGAGGGCCGTCTCGCGCAGATCCCCCGCCAGCTGGGGCACGGCCTGCTGCACCAGGGCCTCGCAACCCTGCTCGCGCAGGATCGTGAGCAACCGATCCAGCAGGGCGGCCATCGCAGCATCACCCCGCGCGCTGAAGGCCCGGCGCGTCTCCAGCTGCTGCCGCAGCCGCCGCGCCTCCACGGCACTCAGCTCGCCATCACAGGCGACCGCGGCCAGGGCAATGGCGGCGAAGGCCTCCGCCTCGCCGCACACCTGAATGACTGAAGGGGTAGAGGTCATCACCGCCATGCGTGCTGCTGCCATCACAGCGCCGTTTGCCGGGAGAAGCAGCCCTTCTGTGTGCACCGCCACACCCGGACCCTGTGAGAACGTGAGCTGAGCTTCCGGGGCCCTGCGCCCATCCATCCATGGGTCGCGCCGCACGCCTCTGCCTGGCCGCCGGGGTGCTGGGACTGATGCTCTGTGTGGCCAACCAATGGACCGCACCGGAGCTGACGCCCGCCCTCGAGAGGGCCGGGGTGCTCTCGAGCCTGCTGGCGGTCGGGCTGATGCTGGTGGCCATCCTCTGGACCCGCGCTGTGCCGCTGGCCCCCGAGCGGGTGGACCTGGTGGGTGAACAGGGATTGCGGCTGGAGGCAGGCCTGCCGCAGGCCCTGGTGCAGGAGCTGGGCTGGGGCAGCCAGATGCTGCTCACGGCCACGCCGGCCGCCTCGCTGTTGATCCACTGGCGTGGTGTGACCCTGTTGCGCCGCGGCATCCTTGCGGAAACCACCTTCACGCCGGGGGCCATCTGTGAACGGGCCTGGACGACCGGCCGTGCCATCGGACTGGTGAACCTCAAGCTCTACCCGGGCCGCGCCGAATTCGCCGGTCTGCCTGAGGGGATTCCCAGCCTGATCGTGCAACCGATCGGCCAGGAAGGCCTGATTCTTCTGGCCGGCTGGTCGCCCCGTTGTTTCAGCCGCAGCGATGAAGCCTGGCTGGAGGGGTGGAGCCTCAAGCTCAGAACCGAACTGGAGGCCCTGAACGCTGAGAGCGCGACCGGTTCGACCCCGACGGCGGCAGGGTGAACTCCGAGCCGACCCGGGCGCCGGGGGTGGTGAACAGCGCCTCGCCAGTGGCACCGAGGCGCCCTTCCAGGTAGGCCGAACGGGTGATCTGTTTGTAGAGATCCCGGCGCAGCACCACATCGCCAGCGGCATTGAAGCGGCCGGAAGGCCAGTGCCAGAGGCAGGTGGTCGCCGTGAGCTGCTCACCCGGCTGGTTCAGGACACAGCCGCGCGGGACCAGCACCGTTTCATCGACCAGATTGATGCGCACCGCGTCGCCGCGGGCGCGCAGGGCCTTGACCGCGCCATTGAAGGGCAGGTCGCTGGCCAACCACTGGTCATTGATGGCCCAGCGGGTCTGCAGCGCGTTGAGCCAGGTATCACCGCTGCGATTACGGATTCGCACGGGTGCGAGCAGGTCGATCATTCCCCGGCGCAGGTTGCCCTTGAGGCCAGAAGCGGTCAGCACCAGCTCAGGCGTCTGAGCAGCGTTGGCGCGCGCTGCGGGCACTGGCTCGAAGCGCTCGCCACGCACTGGGTTCGCGGTGCTGAGATCGCCCTGATCCGGCCGCCAGTTGATGCTTCGGGCGTGCACACGAATCGGGGCCGGTGCTCGCTGCCCCGCCGCCGGCTGGTTCTGCTGCCACTGCTCAAGCATCGGTTCACCGCGCAGCTCCACCAGATCGAGATCAACGCGGTAGCGGGCGCTGCGGGCACGGATGCGGGCGCGACGATCGGTGGCATAGGGGCGGCGATCGATCACCATCAGGTTCTGGCGTGGTATCCAGCGGGCCTGATCGCCGTAGATCCGCACGGGGTTGGCCCCGAGCAGGACGATGCGCACATCACCCTCCAGCAGGATCGCCTGACCATCACCCAGCACCGTGGCCCGCTGGGCATCGAGATTGAGGTAGGGCTTGCCAGAGCGGTACACGATTCCCTTCGGGCGTCGCGCCTGTGCCAGTTGGCGGTTGAGGTCGTAGCGGGCTTCCGGGGCGGTCAGCGCCCAGGCCGGCTGACCCGTGCGCGTCTGCTGGCGCAGATCGAGGGAGCGGAACACGAATGGTTCCGGTGCGGCAGGCTCCCTGACCCGGCTGGCACAACCAGCAACCAGGAGGGCCAAGGCCAGTGTGGTCGCCTGTCGACGCAAACGGACAGTTCCAGCTGTCACAGCGGTGCGTCCAGCTCCAGCCGTGCCATCACCGGCGAAGGCTCCGGCAGGGGTGCCGCCTCCACCAGCTGGCCCCAGCTCAGCAGTTGCGTCCAGGTGCCGGCGGTAGGGGAACCGGCTGCCGATGGCGGCTGCTCCAGGCCCAGCTGCTGCAGCATCCGCGCCGATAGATCAGGCAGGAGTGGCACCAGCAGCAGCGCCACGATCCGGGCCGTTTCAAGCACGGCATAGAGATCGGACGCCACCTGATCACGGTTGCCTTCCTGCTTCATCCGGCTCCAGGGAGCCTGCTCATTCAGGAAGCCATTGGCCGCGATCGCCAGCTGCAGCGTGGCCTCAGCGGCACTGCGGAAATCGAGTTGGTCAAGGCTGCCGATCACCGTGGCGGTCGCACGCGCAGCCGCCTCGGCCAGGGGGTGGCCGGAACCGGCGGCGCTGCCGGCGGGGGGCACCGCTTCAGCGAACCACTTGCGCGCCATCGAACTGGTGCGGTTCAGCATGTTGCCGATGGTGTTGGCCAGGTCGTTGTTGACCAGATCGCTGAAGCGCTGCTGCTGAAAGTCGCCATCCTCACCGAAGGGGATATCGCGCAGCAGATACCAGCGCACCGCATCGCGGCCGCAGCGATCCAGCAGCTCGGCCGGATCGAGCACGTTGCCGAGGGATTTGCCCATCTTCTGGCCTTCGCGCGTGAGGAAGCCGTGGCCGAACACCTTCTCCGGCAACGGCAGACCGGCCGACAGCAGCATCGCCGGCCAGTACACGGCATGAAAGCGCAGGATGTCCTTACCGATCACATGCACCGCAGCCGGCCAGCCCCGGGACAGGGCGGTGTCGAGATCGGGGCAGTCGCTGTCCTCCAGAAGCGCCGTGATGTAGCCGAGCAGCGCGTCGAACCACACGTAAAAGGTGTGGCCCTCATGGCCGGGCACGGGGATGCCCCAGGGCAGGTTGACCCTTGAGATCGAGAAATCACGCAGGCCCTGGCGCACGAAGTTCTCGACCTCATTGCGACGGCTGGCCGGCTGGATGAAGCCTGGCTGGCTGATCAGCGCCTCGATCTGCTGCTGGTAGCGCGATAGGCGAAAGAACAGGTTGACCTCATCGCGCCACTCCAGCGGCCGGCGGTGAATCGGGCATTCGGGATCCTGCGCCTCATGGGGGTCATCCTTGAACTCCTCACAGGCCACGCAATACCAGCCCTGCTGACGCCCTTCAACGATGTCGCCGCTGGCCTCGACCCTGGCAAAGAACTGCTCGACGATCTGGCGATGGCGCGGATCGGTGGTGCGGATCAGGCGGTCGTTGCTGATCTGCCAGCGTTGCCACAGCTCGCGGTACTGGGCGCTGACGGCATCGCAATGGGCCTGGGGGCTCAGACCGGCGGCCTCGGCCGTGCGCTGAATCTTCTGGCCGTGCTCATCACAACCGCTGATGAACAGCACCTCCTCGCCCTGCAGCCGCCAGAACCGGGCCAGGGCGTCACAGGCCAGGGTCGTGTAGGCACTCCCCAGGTGCGGCCTGTCGTTGACGTAGTAAAGCGGGGTGGTGAGGGTCTTGGTCATCGGCCGGATCTTACGGAGCGGAGCCGGTGTTGATTCGCCTGAGGGTCCGGCACCAGCATCGCCGCAATGTCGATGGCGGCCCAGTCCACCGCCGTTCCGCCCAACTGGATGGATCACGCCCATCGGCTCGGTCGCCTGCTGTTCCTGCAGGCGCGACAACGGATCATCCGCAGCGCTGGTTGAAGCGGGCTTCCACGGCGTGCGTCGCGAAGCCTGTGCCCCCCGCCATCGGGTGCTGGTGGCCAACCGCTGAACGCCCTGCCAGGCTCAGCCGATCTCGCCGCCGCACGCACACCATGACCGAGGCCATCGACGCCATCGACGTGCTGGTGTGGGGCGGTGGCAGCGGCGGCGTGGCGGCGGCACTGCAGGCGGCCCGCAGCGGCGCCAGCACCCTGCTGCTCACACCCGGCTCCTGGCTCGGCGGCATGGTGAGCGCCGCCGGGGTCTGCTGCCCGGATGGCAATGAGCTCAGCCCCTGGCAGACAGGCCTCTGGGGCGCCTTGCTGCGGGCGCTTGAGCAGGCGGAACCGACCGGGCTCGATCACAACTGGGTGAGCTGCTTCGGCTATCGGCCCGGCAACGCCGAAGCGATCCTGCAGGGCTGGGTCGGGGAAGAGCGGCGGCTGATGTGGTGGCCCGGCTGTCGCCTGCTTGAGGTGGAACGGCAGGGAGCCCTGATCACGGCGGTCCGGATCGAGCGTGAGGGCCAGCAGCGGCGTCTGCGCTGCCGGGTGGTGATCGATGGCAGCGACCGCGGTGATCTGCTGCCGCTCGCGGCGGCACCGTTCCGCTTCGGCTGGGAGGCGCAGGAGCGCTGGGGCGAACCGAGCGCCCCCGGCCAGCAGCGCCTGAGCAGCGAGCCCTTCTTCCGGGAACAGCCCGTGCAGTCCCCCACCTGGGTCGTGATGGGCCAGCTGGCCAGCGACTCGCTGCCGGCTGCGGCGTGCGCCACGGCCCTGCCGGCGCCGTTCAGCCAGGCCTGCGAAACCTTCGGACTCGAACGCACCATCAGCTACGGCCGGCTTCCCGGCGGCCTGGTGATGCTGAACTGGCCCCTGCATGGCAACGACTGGCACGGGGGCTTGGGCCGGGCCTTCAGCGGCGATGGCGAGGCCGAGGTCGAGCTGAGCCGCGAGATGCAGGCCCACAGCCTCCGGTTCGCGGCGGCACTGCAGGAGGCCAGCGATGGTTGGTTGACGCTCGGCAACGGTTTCGCGGCGGATGCCGGCAGTCCGGCTCCCTGGCTGGCGGCGATGCCCTACTGGCGCGAGGGGCGCCGGCTGGTGGGGCTTCAGACCGTGATCGAACAGGATCTGCTGCCCCAGGCCAAGGGCGCCACCACGGCAGCCTTGCCGTTCAACCAGGCAGGCGAGCTGCAGTCGATCGCAGTCGGTAACTACGCCAATGATCATCACTATCCAGGCCCGGACTGGCCGCTGGCGGCCAAGAGCTGTCGCTGGGGCGGGCGCTGGAGCGGCACACCGTTCTGCGTGCCCTTCGGTGCCCTCGTGAGCGCCGCAGTGGAGAACCTGCTGGTGGCGGACAAGGCATTGAGCACCAGCCACATGGCCAATGGGGCCACCCGCCTCCAGCCCCTGGTGCTGAACGTCGGCCAGGCCGCCGGCGCCGCTGCCGCCCTGAGCGTGCAGCAGGGTTGTCCCCCGGCGGCCCTGGCGGTGCGCGGGCTGCAGGAGGCCCTGATCGCCGATCCGCACGCTCCCGCCGGTCCTGCCCCCCTCTGGGATACCCCCTGGCACCACCCGGCCTGGGCCGAGCGGCAGCGAACCGCCCTGGCGGACCCGGCCCGGCTGCGCAGCGACGGCAGCCTGGCTGGTCACGGAGGGGTCGGCGACCCCCGCCTGGCGCCGCAGGCGGTGGGCGAACGGCTCTGGCAAGGCCTGTTGCGACCCGATGGCGAGGGTGGATATCGCCTTGAGCCGACCGGCAGCACGATCAGCTGGCCGCTGATCACACTCGAGCCGGCCCTGCATCAGTGGCTCTCGAACCAGGAGCAGCCACGCCCGGTGTCCCTGGTCGGCTGCGCCAACCCCTGGGGGCCATGGCTGCGGGTCTCGCGGCTGGCCTGAACGATCAATTGGCCGAAGCCACGAGCCGGAGCTGATCGCGCAGGCTGTCCACCTCCCGCACGCGCAGCAGCAGCAGCAGGCCGGGCTCGGCAGCGGCCGGGCACTCGGCGGCCAGATCCATGGCCAGATCGTCGATCCGCACCAAGCCAAGCCGGTCCTGGGGCCGCAACCAGCGCAGGAACTGCGCCCGCCACTGACCGCTGCGGTGTCTCTCGAACCACACCTGCTGCCAGTGGCGCTGATCCTCCCGGGAGATGCCGATGCCCTGGCGGACGGCGCTCTCCACCTGCTCCAGCTGCTCCTGCAGGTCGTCCTCGCAGAGGGTGCCCGCTCCTGCCAGGGAGGCACCGATCTGCCGCTGCACGATCAGGTCGCCGTAGCGCCGGATCGGTGAGGTGGCCTGGGCGTAGGCGCTGAGCCCGAGGCTGAAGTGGGGTGCCGGCTGGCTGCCCATCAGGCCACGGCTGAGACAGCGTTTGATTGCGGCGAAGCGCACCGCTCCATCGGGCAGGGCCGCCAGCTCCTGGGGCGGCGGCAGATCGGCCGGCAGCTGGCTGCGGTAGGGCAGGGCCAGACCGTTCTCGACGCCGTGGCGCGCCGCCAGGGCACCGGCCAGGATCATCGCTTCAGCGACAAGCTGGCGGGAGGGGCCAGGCTCGGTGATCTCCAGCACCGGCTCGCCATCACGGTTGCGGATGCGCCCCTCCGGCAGATCCATCTGCAGGGCGCCCTGGGCGAGGCGCCAGCGACGACGGCGCTCCAGCAGTCTGTCCATGTCCGCCAGATCGGGATCCTCCGGCGGTGCCAGATCGATCAGGTCGTCCGCATCGGTGTAGCTGAGCCGGTAAGTGGGGCGGACCCAGCTGCGCACGATGCCGTAGGCGGCGATCTCGCCATCGGCCTCCAGATCCACCCAGAAGCTCCAGGCGGCCGAGCGCACCCCCTGGCGCAGGCTGAAGGGGCCGGTGGCGAGGGCCTCGGGGAACATCGGCAGCGTGCCGGCAGCGAGATACAGGCTGCTGCCCCGGCGCCGCGCCTCCAGATCAAGCGGCGAGCCGGCCTCAATCAAGCGGCCTGGATCGGCCACATGGATCCAGAGCCGCAGGCTGCCGTCATCACGGCGCTCCAGAGCCAGGCCGTCATCGATGTCGCGGGTGTCGTCGTCGTCGATCGTCACGCAGTGCTGTCCGCACAGATCGAGCCGATCCGCATCGCCAGGCAGCTCCTGGTCCACAAGAGCCAGCAGACGGTCGGCCTCGGCCTGCAGCTCGGCACCGAAGCCGCTGCTCCAGGTGGTGCCCTCCAGGGAGATCAGGCGGTGCTGGTCCCAGAGGCCAAGGTCCACCAGAAGATGGCGCAGCTCACCCCCTTCGGCTCCGATGCGCAGCGCGGTGAGGCTCTGGCGCAGGCCAGGCTCAAGCTGATCGGCGCTGATCGCGCCGGCAGCAAGCTGTTGCAGTTGCACCAGCCGCTGGCGATGGCTCACCGGCAGCATGGCGTCGTCGACGGGCCGGCGGGCACGCAACAGGCCCAGCCAGCTCTGCTCGAGCTGCTGCTCGAGCTGCCGGCGACGTCGCTCGCGCCGCAGGGGCCGCAGATCGCTGAGCGGTCTGGCCTGGATCAGGCCCTGGCGCAGGCGGAACAGTTGCTGATCGCCCATCAGCTCCAACCAGCAGGCGGCGCGCTGCGGCGGTGCTCCGGCACCGCAGACCAGATCAGTGAAATCCTCGAGGCTCAGTGCCTCTTCGGCCTCCAGCAGGAGCAGCCAGGCCGCTCCCCATTCCCGCCGGGTCGGGCGGGCGGCACTGATGCGCTCCGCAGTCAGCTGCCACGGAGAAACCCCCAACCTTGCCGGCGGATCAACGCCGGAAGGCAGGGGGTTGAGCAGGTGGATCTGCCGCTGCGGCAGAACCACGGATTTGGCGTCGTGGCCGAGTCGAAGGCGCAGTTTGCTGCCTTGAACAGCTTCGACAACCGCCAACTGAGGTCCGCGGTTGTCGTCAACCCCGACGAGATCGCCGCAGTGGAACGCCGCAGAGCTCAGGGATCAGCCCTCGGGATTGACGAAGGGCAGCAGGGCCACGATGCGAGCACGCTTGACGGCGGTGGTTAGGTCGCGCTGCTGCTTGGCGGTGAGGCCAGTCAGACGGCGGGGCAGGATCTTGCCGCGCTCGGTGATGAACTTCTTGAGAAGATCAACATCCTTGTAGTCGATCGGTTCGCCAGGCTTGATCGGCGAGAGGCGCTTCTTGAAGAAGGAACTGCTCATGGTTGAACGGAATGAATGAACTGACAGCAGGCAGACGGGATCACGCCGAGGCGATCACTTGATCTCCTTGTGGACCGTCGACTTGTTGCAGTGCGGGCAGAACTTCTTCAGTTCGATCCGTTCAGTCGTGTTGCGGCGGTTCTTCTCAGTCGTGTAACGGGACACGCCAGGAGACCGCTTGGCGGGGTTGGACCGGCATTCGGTGCACTCGAGAGTGATCACGATCCGGACGCCC